>Ga0209150_1000145_pt1 | contig 26965 bp, 29 predicted proteins | sample WorMetTyACAVOLI3_FD_187424 | JGI IMG/M metagenome (GOLD analysis project Ga0209150, IMG submission 187424) | Marine gutless worms symbiont microbial communities from Max Planck institute for Marine Microbiology, Germany - Olavius algarvensis... ... | reverse complement strand
AAATCGACTCTATTCCAGCGACCCAGACTCGAATTCGAAGTACTTAAACGACGACGAAAATGGAAATCCGATTTCCAAATACATCAAGCACAGTTGGCATTATGATTTATTCCGGACAGCAGTGCGCGCAAGCGGGAATCTTTTAAACTATACGAATAAATTTTTAAATGCCGCAATGCCAGAACGCCATTATTGAGACGGATCAGGCATCGCCATGACGCAAGAGGCATTGTAATGTCAGATTCTAAATATCGAATCGCGGTGATTCCCGGCGACGGCATCGGCCTGGAAGTTGTGCCCGAAGGCCTCAAGGTACTTGATGCGATCGCACCACGATTCGGGATTGCCCTCGACTTCGAACACTTCGACTGGAGTTGCGAACGTTATCTCGAAAGCGGTGCGATGATGCCGCAGGACGGCATCGCCCAGCTGACTGGATTCGATGCCATATTCCTTGGTGCGGTCGGCTTTCCAAGCGTGCTCGATCATGTCTCGCTATGGGGGTTGCTAATCCCGATTCGACGCGAATTTCAGCAATACGTGAATCTCAGGCCGGTGCGCCTGTTCGAAGGCATGCAGTGCCCGCTGGCGGGCAAAAAACCCGGTGATATCGACTTTTACGTGGTGCGCGAGAATTGCGAGGGCGAATACTCCAACATCGGCGGCCGGCTGTATCAGGGAACCGATGCCGAAATGGCGATGCAGCAGTCCATATTTACGCGCAAGGGCACCGATCGGATACTGAAATACGCCTTCGAGCTGGCAATGTCGCGCCCGCGCAAACGCTTGACATCGGCGACCAAGTCCAACGGTATCATCCACACCATGCCCTATTGGGATGAGCGAGTCGCGGCTATGGCCGAGCATTACCCCGGGATCGATGTCGATAAGTATCACATCGATATCCTGGTTTCGCATTTCGTCAATCGCCCCGAAATTTTCGACGTCGTGGTAGGTTCCAATCTGTTCGGCGATATTCTCTCCGACCTGGGTCCCGGCGTCACCGGCACCATCGGGATTGCGCCATCGGCCAATATCAACCCCGAGGGCGATTTTCCGTCGATGTTCGAGCCGGTGCACGGTTCGGCCCCCGATATCGCCGGGCAGGGAATCGCCAATCCGATCGGGCAGATCTGGTCGGCGGCGATGATGTTGCAACATCTCGGTCATCAGGAGGCGCACGATGCCATCGTCATCGCCATCGAGGACGTTATTCGCGAGCACGATAACCTGACCCCGGATATGGGCGGCAACTCCAGCTGCTCCGACTGCGGCTCGGCAATCGCCACTCGACTCGCCTGATAAAATTTACTCAGAGTAAAATCTCGTGAGTTAAAAATTTACTCTGAGTAAAGTCTCGCGGCTTAGCCGGCTAGCAGGACTATTACGATGGCTGCCGTTATCAATGCGATGCCCGCGATCTCGGTGCGGCTCACTTTTTCCCGGAAAAACAGCAGCGTTGCTACAAACGTGAAGATTAGCTCGATCTGGCCGAGGGCGCGCACGTAGGTGGCGTTTTGCAGCGTGAAGGCGCTAAACCATCCGACCGAGGCGAGGCCGCCGCTGATTCCGACCAGAGAGGCCGGGCGCCAGTGTCGGACCACCAGTCTTAATTGCCCGGGTTCGCGCAGTCCGATTATCAGACCCATGAGCGCGATCTGGAGGATCAATACGATCAGCAAGGTAAACGACGAGGAAAGCAGAAAGCTGTCGAGGCCGAGCGACAAAGAAGCCGCCCGAAACAGCACCACGCTCATGCCCAACCAGGCCGCGCAGGCCAGGCCGATCAGGGCCGGCAGACGCCATAAGCCCTTGATCAGGCCGGTGCAGCCGAGATTCGTCTGTCCGGCGCCGAGCACTACCAGGCCGAGGGTGCTCATGGCGATGGCGACGACTACCGCCGGGGTTAGTTGATCGCCGAGCAACAATAGCCCGAATACGGCGACCATGACGGTTTCCAGCTTGGAAATAGTGGTGCCGACGGCGAAGTTATGAAACGAAAACAACCACAGTAAAAATACCGTGAACATAATCTGGCAAATACCGCCGAACAGCGCGTATAACAGGAAGTCGATAGCGAAACCGGGCAGCGGTTGCCGCTCGATAACGATTACCGATAAAAAGTAGATCAGTGCAATCGGCCAGGCGTATAAGAATCGCACATAGGCGGCGCCGAGGGTAGAAAGCTTACCCCGCAGGTGCTTTTGCAGCGCCGAGCGTATGTTTTGCAAAAACGCCGCCGCGATCGTTAGTGGAATCCATAACTCCATAGGTATTGTTCTTTTGCGAAGAGGTGCAGAATGGCGCGCAGATCATTCCCGCGAAAGCGGGAATTTTGCAAAATCGTAGCGCTAAACGGCGAGCGGCGATTGCAAAAAATTCGATTTCTCCGAGATGACGTTCGAAGGCGTCAATTGCTATCATGCGGCAAGTTAATCGGAGATCCCCAAGTGCCTGAATTTCACCTTGCTCAACTGAATATTGCGAAACTGAAATACCGTATCGACGATCCCGAGTTAAGCGATTTCGTCGCACGCCTGGACGACATAAATGCCCTGGCCGATGCGGCTCCCGGCTTCGTTTGGCGGCTGCAAACCGAGGCCGGCGATGCCACGGCAATCGACTATTTCGGCCCCGACTACCTGGTCAACATGAGCCTTTGGCAAACGGTCGAGTCGCTGCGTGACTACGCATTTCGTTCGGCGCATAAAGCGGTGATGGCACGTCGCCGCGAATGGTTCGAGCACATGGAAGAGGCCTACGCAGTTTTATGGTGGGTTCCGGCAGGTAACATTCCGACCATCGAAGAAGCGGGTGAGCGCCTCGATAGTTTGCGGCTGCAGGGCCCCACTCCAGCAGCGTTTACTTTCAAGCAGATTTTCGAACCGGGCTGAGTTTGCAGTCAATGATTCCGACTCGTAATCTGGCGATCGCACTGATCGCGACGGTTGTATCCTTTGGCACACTCTATATACCGCAACCGATGTTGCCGCTGCTGGCGGAAGGTTTCGGCGTGTCCGCCGGCGAAGCGGGATTGCTGATGACTGTGACCATGCTGCCGCTGGCATTTGCCCCGATAGTCTATGGATACATTCTGCAGGCCGTGCCGGCCAAGCTAATGCTGCTGGTAGCCCTCGGCTTGCTCGCCCTCAACCAGGCCTGTTTTTACTTTGCCACCGAGTTTTGGCATTTAATCGGCTTGCGCCTGTTGCAGGGATTGCTGCTGCCGGCCATTTTTACCGCGCTGATGACATATTGTGCCAGCATGGTGCCGGCCGCGATGGTACGGCGAGCGATGGGTTACTATATTGGTGCGACTATTCTGGGAGGCTTCACGGGCAGGCTAGTGGGCGGCGTGTTTGCCAGTTCTTTCGACTGGCGCAGCGCTTTTCTGGCGATGGGTTTAATGCAGTTATTGCCGTTACTGCTTTTGCTCAGGGTCGATGCGGATACCGATATCAATTTCGCGCGCCTGGATCCTAAGAGTATTTGGCGAGTGCTGCAAAATCGCAATTACCGTTACATGTTTCTCAGCCTGGCGACGATCTTTTTCGTGTTCTCCGGGGTTCTGAACAACCTGCCGTTTCACCTGCAGGATATGAATCCGGATGCGACGCCTTTTATCATTTCGATGCTTTATCTCGGTTATTTGATCGGAGCGCCGGTTTCCTTTTTGAGCGAAGCGATCGGTAATCGGCTGGGCGATGCGCGCAAGGGGCTGTTACTCGGTCTTGCGGTGCATAGCTTCGGCCTCGTCATGTTATTGTTGGTAGCTTTCGAAGGGCTGGTGATCCTGATGTTTTTGTTGGCGGCCGGTTTCTTTTTGATTCACGCCCTGCTGTCCGGGCTCGCCAACCATCTTGCCTCGGAACACAAAGGCGTGGTCAACGGACTTTATGTGTCGATATATTATTTCAGCGGTGCGATGGGTTCCTGGCTGCCGGGCTATCTTTATGAAGGTTTAAGCTGGGGCGGTATGATCCTGGCGCTGTTGTTTATCCTGGCGCTCTGCGGCTGGAGCATTACCCGTCTCAATCCGGATTTGTCCGCTCGCTAGGCAGCGCATACAATTAACCGAGTGAGTATCGTTAAAAATGAAAAAAAGTAACACCACTCCATTCATGCCGGCGCCGGATTACGGGCGCTCGTTATCCGGCTTTAGCATAAACCTGTTGAGCACCGACCTGGCCCGGGCACTGATTTTCCAGCGCGATGTCTTGCAGGCTGAAGTTATGCATCAGGATGAAGACTTGCTGATTCTGCGCGGTTATCGCGGTAGCTGGATGGTGCACGCCGACCATACCTATGACAAACATCCGCTGCTTGCCGATACGCAGGCCCAGCCGCGACGCGGCGCCGGTGCCGAATTGCGCCTGCATGGTTGCGACCCGGACGGCGCCGCTGCCCGCGCCCGGCAACATGGATTCAAACTGCTCGACGGTCCGCGCGATCAACCCGACCACGGCCTGCGGGAGGCTCACATCATCGACGCCGACGGTTATGTCTGGGTTCCGGATATACCGCTATAAACAAGCTCGAAGCGCAGAAGCGTCCGTTATTGTTCGATGATCTGTGCTTGGTTTGATGGATGAGGGCTAATAAGGACATGCGCGTATTTTTTGCACTGTGGCCGGACTCGGAGCTGCGCCAATCCCTGAGTCATGCGGGTATGACGATCCCGATTCGGCGTCCGGCGCGGCGGGTACCCGACTACAATCTGCATCTAACGCTGCATTTCATCGGCAATGTTTACCTGGATCAACTCAACTGCCTGCGGCAACAAGCGCGACAGGTCACGGGACCGGGCTTCGACCTGGTTATCGATATCCAGGGATGTTTCCGCCGGGCGCAGGTCGCCTGGTTGGGTTGCAGTGAGTTACCCGCTGCGTTACTGCAATTGCATCGGCAGTTGGGACTACGCCTGCGGCAGTGCGATTACCGGCCCGAGTCCCGGGTCTACAATCCGCATGTGACGGTGGCACGCAAGATCGGAGCGGTCCCTAAGCCGGCCGAATTTTCGGCGCTGTCGTGGCGCGTGAATAATTTCGTGTTAATCGAGTCCCGGGCGACCGACAATGGCGTAAAATACCAGGTCATCGATACTTATCCGTTAGCATGAGTCCAAACGAAGAAATTAAACTGCCGCCGGAAGTAACGCAGCGATTAACCCGCCGCTCGGATGCCAAAGGGCTGGTGCAGCTGGCGGCACATCTATCGATGCTGGTGCTGGCCGGGACCGGTCTACAGCTGAGCCGTGATAGCCTGCTGCTGGTGGTCACGCTGCCGCTCTACGGCGCCCTGTTGATTTTTCTGTTTGCGCCGCTGCACGAGACTATCCATTTCACCGCGTTCAAAACCCGCTGGCTCAACAATCTGGTGGCCGCGCCGATCGGATTTCTGTTGTTGATTCCATTCCGCTATTTTCGCGTTTTTCACTATGCGCACCATCGCCATACCCAGAACCCGGAACTCGATCCGGAACTGATCGATATCAAACCGTTGATTCGCCGGCGCTACTGGCTTTACCTCAGCGGCCTGCCGACCTGGTGGCAGAGTCTGGTCTCGATCTGGCGCCATGCCGGCGGAATCGTCGATGAGTCCTATATCGAAACGCGCCACCATGCGACGATAATTACCGAGGCGCGTCTCCATATTGCCGGTTACGGGCTGCTGTTCCTTATCAGCTTGTTCGCTTCCAACGCTTTTTTGTGGTGGTTCTGGGTATTGCCGGCGCTGCTCGCGCAGCCGCTGCTGCGCCTGTATTTGCTCGCCGAGCACAGCGGTTGCGATTTCAGCGACAATATGCTGGAGAATTCGCGCACCACCTATAGCACGCCCTGGCTTTGCTTCCTCGCCTGGAATATGCCGTTTCACGCCGAGCATCATTATATGGCGTCGGTGCCGTTTCACGCCTTGCCGGCGTTGCACGCTTATACCGGGCAGCGGGTCAAGCACCGCAGTGACGGCTATTACAAGGTCAATCGGGAAATCGCGGCGCGGCGTGGCGATCAGCCCGCATAGAATCGGAACCTGTACCCTTAATCCAAAACCGCACGCAAATCGTTGATCAGATCCGCACTGTCTTCGAGCCCGATCGACAGCCGAAAGACCCCTTCTCCCGCCGCAGCGCGGTACTTTTCGAGTTCGGCGCCTTCGAGCCGATACGAGGAGCCGATCAAATCCTCGGTTTGCATCAGGTAAGCCAGGCTGCGGTGATGGCCGAGCGATACCGCGTAATGAATCACCTCGAGCTGTTGCATCATGCGCGCGGCAAGCTGTTTCGGGTTGGCGCAGCGAAAGCTGACCATGCCGGAAAAGTTATCCATCTGGCGCCGCGCGAGCGCGTGTTGCGGGTGCGATTCGAGCCCGGGGTAGAGCACCGCTTCAACTTGATCGTGGTCCTCCAGAAAGCGCGCTACCGCGAGCGCATTTGCTTCATGACAGCGCATGCGCAGCGGCAGCGTCGCCATGCCGCGCATGATCAGCCAGGCATTGAACGGGCTGATGACACCGCCGTAGTGCACCAGCGCTTCCCCTCTCAACGGCCCGATCAACGCCTGCGGACCGCAAACCGATCCGCCCATGGCGTCGCCGTGCCCGCCGATGTACTTGGTGAGCGAATGCACTACCAGATCGGCGCCCAGCGTCAGCGGCCGGGTCGCGATCGGCGAGCCGAAAGTTGCATCGACCACCAGCAATGCATTGCCGGCATGTGCGATGCCGGCGGCGCCTTCGATATCCGATATTCGCAGCAGCGGGTTGGACGGCGTTTCCAGCCAGACCATACGGGTATTGTCGCGCATGGCGTTTTCGATATTGGCAAGTTCAGAGCTGTCGACCGGGGTCACGTCGATGCCGAGCCGCGTGAGGGTGTCACGGGCAAACTCGGCGGTGCCCGGATAGTTGGTGTTGCTGATTACCAAATGATCGCCCTGGCTCAAGTGGGCCAGCAGTACCGCCGCGCTCGCAGCCATGCCCGAGGCGAAGGCGATTCCAGCCGCGGCCTGTTCCAGAATGGCCAGCTTGTGCTCGAGTTGCTGCGTGGTCGGGTTGTCCCAGCGGGTGTATACGAATGGCGTTTCACTGGACAGGTTGTTAGCCGAAAAGCTGACCTCCTCATCGACCACGAAGGTGCTCGACATCACCAGGCTCGGTACCGACGCGCCGGTGTTCGGGTCGGGCGTTTCTCCGCCGTGGATCGACAGGGTCTGCAGCCCTTTGTCGGAAGTTGATTTTAGTGCCATGGGTTCGTTCCTGTGACGAAACCGACATTAGTAAAGCTCCGGCCGGATAATGTCAATCGAGGCCTGCATCAAAAAAATTGACGCAAGTTATTTAAAAGCTGAAATTTAATAAAACCCGAGTCTTCGCTATATTGTTGTTTTGATTTAACACGGCCAGGCAATGATTCTGAATGACGAGCAAAAAGCATTTTTTGAAACACAGGGTTATCTGTGCATCGAAAATGCGGTTAGCGCGGAGCTGCTGGCGGGATTGCGCCGCCAGTTCGCCGACTGGGTCGAAGAAAGCAAGATCCATCACGAGGCTTATGGCGAAACCGTCGACGGCCGTGCGCGTTTCGATCTCGAACCCGGCCATAGCGACTTGACGCCGGCGTTACGCCGGGTCAATGCGCCGACCGACATCTCGGAGGTCTATTGTCGGGTCATGCGCGATAGCAAGATGACCGACTGCGTGGCCGAACTGATCGGACCCAATGTCAAATACCATCACAGCAAGATTAATTCCAAGCTGCCGGGCGCCGCCACCGCGGTCAAGTGGCACCAGGACTTCCCGTTCACTCCGCACAGCAACGACGATTTGATTACCGCGCTGCTCATGGTCGACGAAGTCACCGCGGAAAACGGGCCGCTGCAAGTCGTGCCGGGGTCCCATCGGGGCGAGCTATACGACCTCTGGCACGACGGTGTATTTACCGGCGCAGTCGACGACGCGGTCACTGCTTATTGCCTCGATAATGCGGTTACCTGTACCGGAAAAGCGGGATCGCTGTGCCTGATGCACACGCGCCTGCTGCACGGTTCGGCGCCCAATATGTCGGCCCGGCCGCGCACCCTGTTCATCACGGTATACTCGGCCGAGGATGCGCTGCCCTGTTCTCCCAATCCGGTACCCAACCGGCACCAGGGTGAAGTGGTACGCGGCCGGGTGAGCGGTAAAATTCGTGCCACGGCCTTCGATATCCCGCTGCCGTCGGTGCCGCAAACCGCTTCGTTTTTCGATCAATAGGCACAGTCTTAATTAACCCGGCGACAATATATGTCGCCGGGTTAATCTGTCGAATCATCCCCGCGCCTCTCTAACGGTTTCTCGAAGCGTGACCGCTTGTCGAGACCAAGGGAATATTCGGCCTGGAGCCGGTACTCGGCTCCGGGCTCGCGGGATGAAGCGAGCGTGACGTCGATTTCGGGGGAATGCCCAAAAAGTTTGTTGTATGCTTTGCGCGCAAACCACCAAGGAGTCAAACATGAGAATCAAGTTTCCCGTCGCACTTTGGGTAGCAGCCAGCCTGATCGGTCCGATGAACGCCTGGGCCCAGCAGGAGGACTCGGTAAAAATCGAGGCGACACAGGTGCGCGGCGACATATACATGTTAACCGGGCAAGGCGGTAACATCGGGCTGTTCAATGGTAAGGACGGCAGTTTCATGATCGACGACCAGTTCGCGCCCCTGACCGAAAAAATCATCGCCGCGGCCAAGTCGGTTGGCGGTGCTGTGCCGCAATACCTGATTAATACGCATTTTCATGGCGATCATACCGGCGGTAACGAAAACCTGGGCAAGGCCGGCACGCTGATCCTGTCGCATCACGGCGTGCGCGAGCGCCTGCAGAACGGCTCCTTCATCGGTGCTTTCGGCATGAAATCAGCGCCCGCAAGCCAGCAGGCCTTGCCCACGATTACCTACTCCGATGAGATGCACCTGCATATCAACGATGAAACCGTGCGAATCGTGCATGTGCCGCGCGCGCATACCGATGGCGACAGTTTTGTCATCTTCGAAAACGCCAACGTGGTGCATGCCGGCGATCTGTTTTTCAACGGATTTTTTCCGTTTATCGATGGCAGTCACGGCGGTTCGGTGCGCGGCGTGATTGCCGGGGTCGATAGGATATTGCGGTATACCGACAAGCACAGCAAGATCATTCCCGGACACGGCCCGCTGGCCGCGCAAGCCGATCTGCAAGCCTACCGCGACATGTTGGCGCAGGCTTACGAACGCTTGCTCAAGCTTAAAAATCAGGGTAATACGGCCGCGCAGGCGGTACAGCTGCAACCGTTGCAGGATTTGGAAGCCGGGTGGGGCGGCGGCATTTTCACCGCCGACAAGTGGATCGAGGTGGTTTACCCCGCGGTATTCTGAAGCGGCGCGGCCAAAAAACGCTGCAGCAATCGCTCGGGATCGAAGATATCCGATTCCGGGGGTTTAAAATCCTTGTGCCGGTATCCGTTGGTGCCGATCGGCTCGTACAGCGCCAGAATTTCTTCGCGGCGCGCGACCAGGTCCTTGACCGCGGCGACCAGGGCTTCGAGGTCGGCCCTCGTGGTGTAAAGCCCGAGGCTGGCGCGCGCCATACCGCGTTTGCGTTCGACATCGGCTTCGGCATTGGGCGCATCGGGGTCGATATCCATTTCCCAGAGTTGGCGCTTGAGCAATTCACGTACGTAAGGGTGGGCGCAAAAACAGCCGTTGCGCACCTGGATATTGTGGTAGTCGTTGAGAGCGGCGGCCGTCAGCCCGTGGTCGAAACCCTCGATGTTGAAGGCCATGGTGCCGGTACGGGGAAGTTCGGCCGGATCCGGGCCGTAGAGCGTTACGCCGTCGATTTTCGATAATTCCCGCCAGGCAAAATCGATCAGATCGATTTCTTTCTCGCGCACCTTGTCCATACCGACCCGGGTCAGCAAGTCGAGCACCGCGCCCAGCGTAATGGCGCCGACGATATTCGGGGTGCCGGCTTCTTCCCGGTCGGGCAGGGTTTCGGTCGGCATGTACTCGGCGATATAGACATCGTCGACCATGCCGCCGCCGAGCTCCGCCGGCTTGATTGCGTGCAGCAAGTCGTTTTTCGCGATGACGGCGCCGGGAGATCCCGGGGCGTAAATCTTGTGCCCGGAAAACACCAATACATCGATATCGGCCTCATCCATGCTAACCGGGGCATGCGCGATCATTTGCGATGCGTCGACGATCAGGAATGCGCCCACCGCGTGCACCATGCGCGCGACTTCGGCCAACGGGGTTATCGCGCCGGAAACGTTGCTCGCGCCGGTGACGGCGATGTAATTGATGCGCTCGCCGTATTCACCGACGATGGCCTGCAGCCGCTCCATATCGAGCGCGCCGTAACGCTCGAACTCACCCTGGCAGGGGATATGCACTACCTGCGAGGTATGATGGCGATGCGGTAAATCGTTGGAATGGTGCTCCATTTCGGAAACCAGCACCACGTCGCGCTCGGTGCGCGCGCAGGACAAGCTCGCGGCCATGCGGTTGAAACCCGCGGTGGCGCCGCTGCCGGCAAAAAATGCGCAATAATTTTTCGGGTTGGCGCCGACAAATTCGAGTACTTTTTCATGCGCCCATTCAAAGGCCTGCGACGCGCCGCGCGCCGCGTAATGCAGATCGGAATGGGTGCTGGCATAATGTTCGAGGAATTCGTGGCCGACGTCATAGGCCGGCGACATCATCAGCGTGGACGCCGCCGAATCCAGATAAATCCTCGGGCTTCGATTGCCGTCTACCGTCGGATACTCGGTGTCACGTCCAATAAAATTGGCCTGCAGGCTGGCCAGAAGTGCGGAGTTGCTCATCGGGTATATTTGTCAGACAAAAGAGATATTGTCGCATAAATCGAATACTTGGCAACCGTTTGACGTAGCGCCGGCACCCGGCAGCCCGGCGCGTCGGTCTGCAGGAATGCAGGCTCGGCTCTCAGGTGCTAGCGCCCGTAACCTGGGCCACCGAGGTGCTTATATTCAATCGCCGCCTCGGGATCGATTGAAATGCCAAACGTTTTTAGGGAATCTCTGCAAAAGGCAGAGCTTCCTTAGCTTGAGCATCGTCGATTCGACGCGGCGGGCTCAGGGCTTGAGGCTCCTGCGGCCAGGTATTATGCTAGCGACATTGTGCAAACTCGGAAACCTTGCCATGAACGATCCAGCCAGGCGTAAATTGCTTTTGGGGTTAATCGCGTTGCCGGTATCGGGCCTCGCCGCGGCCGCGACCCGCACCCCGCGGGCCACCGAAGGTCCTTTCTATCCGACCGCGGGGATGCGTTTCGACGACGTCGACAATGACCTGGTCAGAATTACCGGCGAGGTTGAACAGGCCGGCGGCGAAGTTGTCCGGCTCGGCGGCCGGGTGCTGGACAGTGACGGAAATCCGGTGTCGTCGGCGCGCGTCGAGATCTGGCAGTGCGACGTCAAAGGGCGCTATCTGCATCGAGGCGACCGCGGTTGGATAGCGCGTGACAAGGCTTTCCAGGGATTTGGCCATGACTTGACCGGCGCCGACGGCAGCTATAGCTTTCGCACGATCAAACCGGTGCCCTATACCGGTCGCACACCGCATATCCACGTCAAAGTGCTGCTCGGGAACCGGGATCGGCTGACCACCCAGTTTTATCTGCCGGATCATCCCGCCAATGCCAGAGACTGGCTATATCAGCGTATCCCGCAACACCAGCGCCAGCTGGTCACCATGTATTTCAGCGCGACCGAGCGGGAACCGAGCGCTACGGTCGACCTGGTTATCTAGACATAATGATTTGACCTGCCCTCTCAATTATGGCTCTGTGTTTGGGGTATCCCATCTCAAGCATAATCCACGCGCTTGAGATGGGTAGGTCAAATCATTATGTCCAGTTATCGGAACAACCGCTCGATATTCGGCACGCGCTCGGATACCGGGGTGGAGCTTCACGGCCAGAAAGAATAGTTGTCGGTGGCGCCGGGGTCGCTCGACAGAACGATGACGACTGCGACCAGGATTGCCAGTAGCGCGATCAGGGCTACCAGTAATTGATGCCAGCGGTAGTGCCGCCCGACGGCAAGTCGTCGGGATTGAGTCTGCGATAAATCAGTATCCAGGCGAGGATGCTCGCCAACAACAAAATGAAGAGAGCGTTTACGGTAAGCTGCAAAAAATCCATGCGATTCAGCGGCAGAGCGCGCGCAGGACTTCCAGGGAAAATTCCTCGTAGCCCGTTGCCGACAGCGCAATCGGGCGTACCCGCCGTACTTCGGCGATGGCGTCGCGGGGGCTATAGGCTTCTTGCTGGCACAGGTAATGACACATCGTCAGTCCGGTGCGATCCTTGCCCGCAGTACAATGAATCAGGGGCGTTTTTCCCGCTTCGATGGCGGTCAGTAGATAGGCCAGGCTGCGCGGCAGCATTTCCAGGCAGTGTTCGAAATCGCCCACGCGCGGCGGCGCATTGTCGGCCAGCGGGATACAGGCGCTGTCGATTCCCACATTTGACAAGTCATCGGCATAAACCGAAGCCGCGTCGTTGACCGACAGCACCGCGCCGATGCCGGCCGCGGCCAGTTCCGCAGGATTCCATGGATGGAGGTTGGGGCCCGAGCGCCCGGCAATCAGATTGGGCCGCAACCAGAATACATGCTGCATAGCTAGCCTGCATCTTGCATGAAGGGAACGAAACTCAGGAGCAAACTGTACTCGACGATTTTGTGGAAATATCTTCTTAAATTTCTGATTCTGATGGTATTTTTCATAAGTTTGTACCGCCTTCGTGCAAGATGCAGGCTAGAGTCGCGCCTCGTATCGCTGTTCTTCAACTCGGGTTCCCCATTGCTCACCGGATTCGGTTTCCACCAGCCTGAAGCCGACCGATTCGTAGAGGCGCTGCGCGGCCTCGAGTCCCTTGAAGGTATGCAAATAAATGCGTTCATATTGTCGTTGCCTGCAAAAGTCCAGCGCGAGGTTAATGAGCCGGCCGCCGATACCCCGGCCGCGGGCAGCCTCGGCAGCGATGAACCAACGCAGATGAGCGCCCTTGCCGGCGGCGTCGATGCCATCGATGCTGATCGAGGCTACGATATTGCCATCGATTAGCGCGCTCCAGCTTCGATCGCGATCGGCGTCATAACGGTTGATGAATTCGCTCATTTCACAGGCCACGCGGGTCTCGAAGAAATGCGTGAATTTCCAGTGGCGGGAATAGTAGTCGGCGTGCATTTCGGCCACGCGTCCGACCAGGCCGGGGAGATAACCGGTTTCGATTCGATAGTCGTCGCCAGTCATTTCAGCCTGATGGCAGACCGCTTCGATGTTGTGCCCATCCGGGTCGATTACGAACGCACCGTAGTAATCGGGATGGTATGATTTTCTGATTCCAGGGGCGCCGTTGTCGCCCCCGCCGGCCGCGAGCGCCGCCCGATAAAAGCGGTCAACCGCGTTTCGATTACGAGCGCTGAAGGCGATATGCATAGGTTGCTGCGCGCTTGCGTCGGGTCCAAACCAGAAATCGGCCTTGCCGTTGCGGCCATATCCCGCCCAGCCTTCGACTTCGGCGATTAACTCCATCTCCAAAGGCGCCAGACAGAGGCTGTAAAATTTCTTGCTGCGTTCGAAATCCGCAATCGCAAGGCCGATATGATCGATCATTGTCCTGCACCTTTGACGGTCCCGTTCATAACGCAAGAGGTTAACCAAAAAACTGACGAACTGCATGTTTTTCATGTTTAGAATAGCGGCTGTCTGAAAAACGAAGATACTTGATGCAAATGGTGGCGCTCGAAGCGATAAGGGCGGTCGTCGAATCCGGTCGACCGCTGCTGCTCGACGGTGGTCTCGGCAGCGAACTCGAGGCCCGCGGCTGCGATATTTCGACGCCGCTGTGGAGCGCGCAGCTGATACTGCATCAACCCGAAGTTTTACGCGCGCTGCATCGCGCCTATCTCGATGCGGGTGCGCAATGCATTTCCACCGCCAGCTATCAGGCCAGCATCGAAGGCTTGGCCGCTAGCGGCTTGAACGCGCACCAGAGCGAACAGGTATTCCGGCATTCGGTGGCGCTCGCCCGGGCCGCTTGTAACGATTTTCTGCGCGACCATCCTGCTTGCGACTTCCGGCCGCTGGTCGCAGCCAGTGTCGGTCCCTATGGCGCCTATCTTGCGGATGGCTCCGAGTATCGGGGTAATTACGGTGTCAGCGACGGCCGCTTGCGCGAATTTCACGCCCGCCGCCTGCAATGGCTGGATGACTCTGCGGCCGACCTGATCGCCTGCGAAACCATTCCGGATTTACAAGAGGCGCGGATCTTGAGCCGTTTGCTGGAATCGACAGCCACGCCGGCCTGGGTCAGCTTCTGCTGCCGGGATGCGAAGCGCTTGCACGACGGCAATCCGCTGCAGGCGGCGGTCGAGCTATTCGCCGGCCATCCGCGGGTGTTTGCGCTCGGCGTCAATTGCTGTGCGCCGGATTTGGTGGTGGCGATGATTGAAGATATAGCCGCTGTCGACAGCACCAAGATGATTGTGGTTTACCCGAATTCGGGTCAACAGTATGATGCCGCTAGCAAAAACTGGAGCGGTGCGAGCCAGCTGCGACATTGGTCGCAGCTGGCTCGCTGTTGGTTCGATGCCGGTGCCGACATAATTGGCGGCTGCTGCCGTGTCGGTCCGCCTTACATTAGTGAGCTAGCCTCGATAGAAAAATGGCATTGTTAGTCGATATCAAACATCCGGAGTGGATAACCGATGAAGCGCTCCGCCGCGAGTTACTGAAATTTGCGCCGCAGGCCGATATTCGCGTCGGCGCCGAACCGGGAAACCCCGATGACATCGAAATGTTGGCGGTGAGCACTTACTACCCGGGTGAAGCCCTGCGCTACCCTAACCTGAAAGTAATCCAGAAAACCGGCGCCGGAGTTAACAATATACTCGCCGATGACGACTTACCCGAATCTATCCGGGTGGTGCGGCTGCAGGCCGGTACTTCAGGAGGTGAGATGGTGGAGTTTGCGCTTGCCTATGTGCTGCAGGAGCAGCGACACATGCGCCAGTATCATCGCCAGCAGGCGGCTTCGCACTGGTTCGCCTATCCGCCGCGTCGCGCCGAAGACATCACGCTAGCGGTGCTTGGGCTTGGCCGCATTGGTCAACTGGTGGCGCAGCGCTTCGTCGACAACGGGTTCCGGGTCATCGGCTGGAGTCGCAGCCCGAAACAGATTACCGGGGTTAAATGTTACTCCGGCAGCGATGATTTGAGCACCGTGGTTGCGGCGGCGGACTATATCGTCTCGGTGCTGCCGTCGACCAAGGAAACCCGGGGGTTGTTCAATCGACCGCTGTTTAATCGATTCAATTCGTCGGCTCTGTTTATCAACGTCGGTCGCGGCGATCTGGTGGTCGAAAAGGACCTGATTGCCGCACTCGATGACGAGCAGTTTGCCGGCGCCGTGCTGGATGTCATGTCGACCGAGCCGCTGCCGGCGGAGAGTCCGCTGTGGCTGCATCCTGCGGTGCAGTTAACCCCACATGTGTCCGGCTATCATCTCGGCGATGCGATTGCCGATATCGCCGAGAATTATCGACGCCTGCGGCACGGGGAAACCTTGTTGAATCCGGTCGATCGAAAGTTGGGTTACTGACGTGGATGCGGCCGCTAAGTTACAGCAGAAAATTCGAGACACGATTCCACTGAGCGCAGCGATGCAGTTTCAAATCGATGCGCTGAGCCCGGATGCGATCACAGTCAGTGCGCCCCTACCACCTAACGTCAACATCCACGGCACCGGTTTTGCCGGCAGTATTTACTCGCTGGCGGTCTTGACCGGTTGGGCACTATGCACCCATATGCTGGAACAAATAGGAATCGATGCCGATCTGGTCGTGGCCAAAGCCGAAATCAGATACCGTGCTCCGGTAACCGGCGATCTGCGATGCAATACGAGTGCCGGAGTCAAGAACCGCGAAGCCTTCCTGCAGGACATCCGCAGGCGCGGCAAAGGATTTTTGGCGCTTACTATCGAGGTCGGTGATAAACCCAACGCCGTGCTGCAAGCAAGCTTTTGCGCCATCAGCCGCGCCTATTGAGGTGCTGGGAGCCAGACGCGGTGTTATGCCATCGGCCGCTGCGAGCGCCGAATAACGGCATCCGGGTCCACTAAAGCCAGCGTCTGACTCGGCGCTTGTAGTCCAGGTAAACGTCGCCGAATTTCTTTTCGAGGTAGATTTCTTCCCGGCTGATTACCAAATGTTCCAGCGAGGATTTCACAATGGCGACGCTGGCGATTACCCACCAGCTGTTCAGCACCAGACCGGCACCGACCGTGGCGATACAAAATGCCAGGTAAATGGGATTGCGGCTGAAGCGGTAGACGCCCTTGCGAATTATCGCGCTAGTCGGGTGCCAGGGTTCGATTTTGGTTTTGGCCTGGATAAACTGCAGCAACGCGACCAGCGCGATCATCAGGGCGATAGCTAAAATCAGGCCACCGCCCAGGCTTAAGGCTTCCCCTTCGACAATCGGTAACGGCTTGATTGCGTCGATCATCCAGGCGCAGCCGATGGCGGCGAACGCTAGTAAGGGGGGTGGAAACTTTAATCCGGGTCCGTTTTTATCCGCGGCGGTCATGCCGTGGATGTTACACCAGATCGGGGTTAATGGATCAACTGCCTTTGAGGCGGCCCTTGGGTAACTGCTTGGCGCGCCGGCCACTGAGCTTTTCGATTTTGCGGGCGAAACCGGCGTCGCCGAGCGCCCATCCTTTGAGCGTTGACTGCACGATAAGCTCCTGGGTTTCAGCACCGATCTTTTGCTTGAATAATGCGCGGTAAGCGGTGGCGCGTTCCTTGTCGCTCGCGCCCAGCCGCAGGTACTCCCGGTGGGCAGTGATCATGTCGTCAGTTTTACCCAAGGCGTTATGCGCGTAGCTGCTCCAGCGATAATCCCGCGGGTTTTTGACCAGACCGCCGCGCACCGGATTCAATTCGAGATAGCGACTACAGGTCAACAGATAGCGTTTTTCTTGAAGCACGGTTGCGCGATATCGCCCTTCCCAAATACTGCCGCTGCTGCCGTAGCACTCGTTGTAGTATTGCACGTAGTTGCGGCCGATCGACTGAACCGTGCGGGAAATGCTATTGAGGTTAGTTGGCGTCGCCAGTATATGGACGTGGTCTGGCATCAATACGTAGGCGTGAATTTTAAGCCCGTAATTATATGCGGCTGCGTCGAGGCAATCGTAAAAATACTGGTAATCCTGGTCCTCGAAAAAGACCCGTTGCCAGTCGCGCCCTCGTTGAATTATATGCTGTGTCTGATTTGTTATTGTGTATCTAGGTAATCTGGCCATGTAAAATGCTCGTTAACTGCCGTACCCTAATTTTACCAACAATAAACTACCGCCCCCCAATTGTTAAATACAATCGTAATTGACAATTTTAGACTCCTAAATATGATCTCTCGGAATCGCGATTTCGTCCCAATTGCGCTCGTGAATCAATTCCTCCGACTCGTAAGCGCGCAGGGATGCCTTGATGTAAAAATTGTCCGCATCACAGCGAAATTCGCTTTCGGCTTCGGTATGTATCGACCAGTCGCCGCGTCGCATCCAACAAGCATATCGACTCAGCGCGCGATAGCTGAGCGGATCGTCGGCGGCGATGGTCCAGCGTTCGTCGTGGCGATGGCGGGTGCGCATGCCATGCCCGGGCACTTCGATTTCGCCGCTATCGTCGATGACGCGGTAGTGCGATTCGCCGGTTTGAAAATCACGTTCGATCCAGCGCCGGCTGAACTCCGGCGCGTGCATCTCGTAGGGCGGTAACGGATTTTCATCATCGGGTTCAGGCATCTCGTAGACGTCGGCTCCGGCCCGAACCGGCAAGCTGATAGCCGCATCCGGACCCAGTTTTATAGTAGCGATAACCGACTCCGGCGGGGGCATGATCATAGGCCAATAGTTGGTCGAAATCGCCACCCGCATCTTGTGACCGCGCATGAAACGATAGCCGCATTCGTTGAGCTCGATCTCGACCGATTCGGCCTGGCCCGGCACCATTGGCTCGGGATCTTCATTACCGTTGCGATGGGCCAGATTCAGTACGCCCCAGCTAACTCGCGATACTTCACCGCCGGGGTGGATATCGTTCAGCCGCACCGCGATATTGCCCAGCGGCCGGTCGATGGAAAGCTTCAAACGCAGCCTGGGACGGCCGAGAATTTCGATCGGCTGATGCAGCTTGCCGCTATCGAAAACCAGCGATCCCGAATCATCGTAGCGCTGATCCGCGGGCATTTCGCCGTCAGGTTTCAGGGTGAAAAATTCACCGCAGCTGGCACCGCAATCCTGTGGCGACATCAGCGTTTCCCCCCGGCTTCTGCCGGGAATATCGAGCAGTTGTCGGTTCGGCGCCAGATAGTAGTCACGAGCGCGGATATCTGGCGCCGGCAGCGTCCTCTCCGCAACCCAGCGTCCGGGTTCCGTTGTGTGATGCAAGCGGGGTTTGGCGGCTTCCAGGATGTATGCGCGGTAGTCGGGTAATGTGTCGACGCCGTTGTCGACTCCCTTGAGCCACTTGTCCCACCAGTTGATGGCTTCGCCGAGAAAATCCATGCGTGGCTGCGGCCACGCGAAGTGCGGATATTTGTGAATCCAGGGGCCATTGATGGCTTTGGCATGGTCGAGATGGGCGGCCGCGGCGGGTGGCGCGTTGATATATCCGTCGGCCCAGCCCGAAATCAAGAGTGACGGAATTTTGACGTTTTCATAGTTTTCACTTATCGATCCATGCTTCCAATAGGCGTTTTTTCGCTGATTTGAGAGCCAGGTGACCAGTGGGAAGGGTTGGAAATCGAGACGATTATTCCAAATTTTGCGCCAATTTTCACCCACCAAATCGGGATCAGGAGGTCGCGAGGTGTAACACAGCATGGTGCTCGACCACAAAAAATTGCTGTAGAGCAGGCAACCGTTTTTGTAGTGAATATCGTCATTATAGCGATCGACTGTGGTTCCAATCGCAATTACCGCCTTGAGCGCCGCCGGTTGCAGCGCCGCTAGCTGAAGCGCGTTAAAGCCGCCCCAGGAGATGCCCATCATACCGACGTTACCGTCGCACCAGGGCTGCCGAGAGATCCAGTCGATGACTTCGCAGCCGTCGGCCAGCTCACGCGGCGAGTATTCGTCATCCCAGCCGCCATCGGACTCCCCCGTGCCGGATATATCGACCCTCACGCCGACGTATCCCGCCTGCGCAAAGCCGGGATAGGTGCTATCGTCGCGTTGTGCCGTGCCGTCACGCTTGCGGTAGGGCAAATACTCGAGAATTGCGGGAAGTGGCGATTTTTTGGCGCTTGTCGGCAACCAGATACGGACCGCCAGGCGGCGCCCGTCGGCGAGTGGAATCCACTCGTTTTCCACTATCTTGAAACCGGCTTTTTTCATTTTTCTTTACTCACTGGCCGCGAGAACGGCATTTTGCCTGCCCGAAGTAGGCTCAAGCAAGCAATGCAATGGTAAAGTTTAGCGGTGTTTTAAGCCAAAAAACCTTGAGACTTGCGGCTTATAACTCCGGACCCGCAGATACCAGTTTGTTGCCGCTGTCGGTATCGGTGTACTGCACGAAGTTGTCAACAAACAGCGCCGCCAGTTGTTGCGCCTTGGCGTTCCACTCCCCAGCCTCCGCGTAGCTGTTACGCGGATCCAGGATTGCGCCATCCACGCCGGGCAGTTCGGTCGGCATCCCGAGCTTGAATATCGGCAGGGTAGTGGTTGCCGCGCGATCGAGCGACCCATCGAGTATGGCGTCGATAATTTTGCGGGTCGCCTTGATCGAAATACGCTTGCCGCCGCCATCCCAACCGGTATTGACCAAATAAGCCTGGCTGCCGTTCTGTTGCATGCGTGCGCTCAGCACTTCGGCGTATCTAGTCGGGTGCAGCGACAGGAATGCCTTGCCGAAACAAGCCGAAAAGGTCGGCATCGGTTCGGTAATGCCGCGCTCGGTGCCGGCTAGTTTGGCGGTGAAACCCGATAGAAAATAATACTCCGCCTGCTGCGGTGTCAGCTTCGAAACCGGCGGCAATACGCCGAACGCGTCCGCCGTTAGAAAGATGACATGTGCCGCGTGTCCGGCCCGCGATACCGGCTTAACGATATTATCGATGTGATAAATCGGGTATGACACGCGCGTGTTTTCGGTTTTCGAATTGTCGGCATAGTCGATCGCGCCGGCCGCGTCGACGACGACGTTTTCCAGCAACGCGTCACGCCGGATGGCGCGGTAAATATCCGGCTCGTCCTCGGCACTCAAGTTGATCGTCTTGGCGTAACATCCGCCCTCGAAATTAAACACGCCGTCATCGTCCCAGCCATGCTCGTCGTCGCCGATCAGGCGGCGCTTGGGATCGGTGGAAAGCGTGGTTTTGCCGGTACCGGACAAGCCAAAGAAAATTGCAACGTCGCCATTGTCGCCGACGTTGGCCGAGCAATGCATCGAGGGTATGCCTTTCAGCGGCAGCAGGTAATTCATCATCGAAAACATGCCTTTTTTCATCTCCCCGCCGTACCAGGTGCCGCCGATGATTTGCATGCCCTCGGTCATATTGAAGGCGACGAAGTTTTCCGAATTCAGTCCCATCTCGCGGTAGTCGGGATTAGTGGTCTTGGAGCCGTTCAGTACCACGAAATCGGGTTCGTAGCCATCCAGCTCCGCGCTACTCGGACGGATGAACATATTGGTTACGAAATGCGCCTGCCAGGCCACTTCGGTGACGAAACGCACCTTGAGGCGGGTATCGGGATTGGCGCCGCAGAAAGTATCGACGACAAACAGTCTTTTACCGGAAAGCTGGTCGGTCACCAGCCGGCGCAACGAGCGCCAGGTATCGCCGTCGATCGGTTTGTTGTCGTTTTCACCCTGATCGGCCCACCAGATGGTGTCGCGGGTGGACTCGTCGCGCACCAGATACTTGTCTTTCGGCGAGCGTCCGGTGAATTCGCCGGTATCGACCGCGATGGCGCCCGATGCGGTTAATTTGCCGGCCTCGAAACCCTCGAGACCAGCCGCGGTTTCTTCGCTGAACAGGGTTTCATAATCGGGATTATAAACGACTTCGCCGGTGTTCTGGATCCCGTAGGGACTGAGGTCTGGAATGTTGGTCACAATACTTTCAACTGATTCAGCGGGGATGGCCATGCCTTAAAAGCTCGATATTACGCAAAGCGGCGAGTATATAAGAATACCTATTTCACAAAAACACCAGTTATCTATAAACATATAACTAATCGCGCGACGCGGGCTTTGGATTTCGCCGGCGTTGGCCGATCAGGCGAGAATCTCCCGCAGCGCGGCCGTCACCCGGTCAATTTGCTGCGGCTCGACGATCAGCGGCGGTAGCAGGCGAATCACATTGGGTCCTGCCGGCAGGGCGACGATACGGCGTTCGAGCAGCTGCGCCAGTTTTTCCTGGACCTTTTGCTTGAGCTCGATGCCAATCATCAATCCCTGCCGCCGCAGCGCGCGCACCTGGGACAGATCCGCCGCCCGGAGCTGCTGTTCGAAGTAGTCGCCCATCTCGGCCGCGCGTTGGGCTAGATTGTCCGTTTGGTAAACGTCGATGGCGGCGAGCGCCGCGGCGCAGGCGAGCGGATTGCCGCCAAAGGTAGTGCCGTGCAGACCCGGCTCCAGCTTGATATCGGCGTTCAATAGAGTCGCGCCGATCGGCACGCCACCAGCCAGCGCCTTGGCCAGGCACATCATGTCGGGCTGCAGGTCGAAATGATCGCAGGCGAAGAATTTACCGGTACGGCAAAAGCCGGTCTGGATTTCGTCGATAATCAACAATGCGCCGCGTTCGCTGCACAGTGCGCGCGCGGCGGCCACATAGTCGGCCTGTGCCGGATTGACACCACCCTCGCCCTGCACCAACTCGAGCATTACCGCGGCGGTGTTGTCATCGACCGCGCTCTCGAGTTTTTCGATTTTGTTGAAGGGCACATAGCTGAATCCCGGGATTAGCGGCTCAAACGCTGCGCGGTATTTCGGGGTGTAGGTAGCGCTGACCGCACCCATGGTGCGGCCGTGGAAGCCACGCATCGCCGTGACAAAATCGCTGCGACCGGTATGCAGACGGGCAAACTTGAGCGCCGCTTCGATGGATTCGGCTCCCGAATTGCATAAATACGCGCGCTGCAGATTTTGCGGGGTAATTTCCACCAGTTTTTTGAGCAGCTCCGAGCGCCGGTCGTTGTACATGATGTTGGGGCAGGTGATCAGCGCTGCAGCCTGCTGCTGGACCGCGGCAACCAGTCGAGGGTGCGCATGCCCCAGGCTGGCGACGCCGATGCCGGCGGCAAAATCAAGATACTGTTCACCGTGTTCATCGTACAACAAGGCGCCCTGGCCGCGCACTGCGACCAGATCGCGTTTGGGCTGCAGCGGCAGACCGTAATCGTGTTCCAAGCTGCGGTAGTCAGTCATGAAATATGGGTCCCTGCGCCGGCGAGCGCGTCGGTAACGGGTTGTTGGCCGCGCCCATCGGCGATAATGACGCGAGTTTTACCATCCTGACAGAGGCGTGTAAGCGACAATAGCTTGCGCTTGATCCTGCCTTCTGCGCGAGCCTCGCGATCTTGTAGCTGCGCGATACTCAAACGCGCAATCGACGAGGCTTCGTCGTTGGCGTCGTCGAGCAAGCCGGCGGCTTCGATCAGTTGAATCACGGTGTCGAGTTCGAGCGTGTTGGCGATTCGTGCGACGATGTCGTCATTTTCGGAATTGATTGCGAAACCTTTCTCGTCGACGATCGGAATCGTCAAAACCGGACAATAACCTCGCTCCAACAGGAGTGTCAGCAACTCGCTGTTGATGCTGCGCGGCTTACCCGAGAGATCGCGTTTGATCATCGTCTTGCCGTTTTCGCGCACGCGGATGCCCTTATTACGTTCGCCTTGCACCAGGCGCCCGTCGAGTCCGGTCAATCCCAGGGCGTTGATACCGTTACGCTGGCACAGTTCGACGATCTGTTTGTTGCGCAGTCCGGCGTAACTCATCAGGATGACATCGAGTGCATCCTGATCGGAAAACACGCTGCTATACCCCGAAACCGATGTCAGGATGGTCTTTTCGAGCCCCAGGCGCTGCGCCAGCCGGTCGCGCAGCCGATTGGCGCCGTGCACGATAATGAACGGCTGCTCGAAGCTTGCCAGGTCGGTAATAATGGCTTCGAGATTAATCTGCTCGCCGCCGCCAATTTTTATCAGCATCATAAGGCTATCGTCGTATGGTTTTCGATTCGGCGCCAGTCCCGCTCGCCGGCGAAAGGCTCGGAGCATACCAGATGCCGGTCGCCGTCATTTTTTCGGTGCAGCTGGAAATAGTCCGGATTCTCGCTGAAGCTACTGGAAACAACTGTCTGTCGACCATCGCAGAGGATAAGGTTCATCGCGCGCACGTAAGCGCTGCGTTTTTTGATGATTGCAACCGCCTTGGCGGTAGCGCCGCATAGGTCCCCCCGGTCGAAACGGCGGATGTAGTTGTATATTTTCTCGGCGCCGATACGGCCCTCGGACTTGATGCGTACCCCGCGCAATTCACCGTTGAAGATAAAGATCGATTTTCCGTCGGAGAAAGGCATATTGTTGTCGATGACGATGCCCTCGTCGCGAAACGCGCTGCGCGCATGCGCCAACAGCAGCTGCGTGCTGCCGAAGCGGCTCAGGTCGTCTTCCCAGATCGGGTTGATAGCGTGATACTGCTGCCAACCCTCGGCATCGCGCCAGGCGCAGCCCCAACCGTGTCCCTGGTATTCGGAGCTGTGTTGCGACAAATCGGCAAACGGCGCCAGCAGATCGGATATCGCAAAAGGGCGCTCGGCGCGGGCATAGAGTAGGCGGCACATGCCGGGCGTTACGGGTGCAATCCCGGGAACTCGAGCCCGGTGGTTTCGTCGATTCCCTGCGCGATGTTAAATGCCTGCACCGCCTGGCCGGCGGCGCCTTTCATCAGGTTGTCCAAGGCCGCAATCACCACTAGCCGGTTACTGGATGGGTCGCGCTCGAAACCGATGTCGCAATAATTGCTGCCAGCCAGGATCTTCGGTTCAGGGTAGCGGTGAATGCCGCTGCGCTCCTTGACGATACGGATAAAAGGCTCTGTTGCATAAGCCTCGCGATACAGTTTCCAGATGTCTTTTTCTGCCAGATCCTGGTTCAGAAATACATGGCAGGTCGCCAGGATTCCGCGCACCATCTCGATCGAGGTGGCCGAGAAATGGATATTGCCGGCGCCGAGTTGCTGCTGGATTTCACCGAGATGCCGATGCGCGGTCGGTTTGTAAGAACGCACCGCGCCGCTTCTTTCCGGGTGATGACTGCCAGGGCTCGCCGTATTACCGCCCTGGCTCGAACCGGCCTTGACTTCGACCACCGCGGATTCGACCACGCCGGCGCGGTAGAGCGGATGCAGCGCGAGGATTGTTGCGGTGGCGTTACAGCCGGCGCCGGAAATTCGTTGCGCGCCTGCGAGTTGCGCGCGATGCAGTTCGGCGATGCCGTAAACAAAATCGCCCAGTTTCTCCGGGCAGGCGTGGCTTTTACCGTACCAAGCTTCATAGGCGGCAGCGTCCTGCAGGCGAAAATCCGCCGACAAATCGATCAGCGTATCAGCGATTTTTTCGAATTCACCGAGACGGTTCATCATTTGTCCGTGCGGCAGGCCGAGAAACAGCACGTCGCAGGGTTCCAGTTCGGCGCTCGAGACAAACTTCAATTTGCAGATCCGGCGCAAGTTGGGATGTACGCTCGATACCAGTTTGCCGGCGTGACGTTCCGACGTCACCTGCCGGATTTCGACCCCCGGATGGAATAGCAGGATGCGCAACAAGTCACCCCCGGTGTAACCGGAAGCGCCGACGATGGAGGCACTAATCATTGTTTTACCAGGGCGATGACGTAGTTCGCAACCACTTGCGGGATATCGACCCCGGTGGTGTCGATACTGTTGCGAAACTCCATCGTGTAGTTCACTTCGTTGACCAACAGCCCGGCGTCGCTTTCGAACAGGTCGACGGCGACGATGCCGCCGCCGACGGCGCGAGCCGCGGCCAGCGAGATTTCGGCGACTTCGGCGCTGACTTCGCAATTGCTCGCCCGGGCGCCGCGCGCGGTATTGGTGATCCAGTGGTCCGAGCTGCGGTAGATGGCCGCGATGCACTCGTCGCCGACGACGAAGCTACGGATATCGCGACCCTGTTTTTCGATATATTGTTGGATGTAAAAGATCGAATGATGATAGCTGCCGAGCACGGTTTTGTGCTCGAGCACGGTTTCGGCCGCGTCGCGGTCATTGATCTTGGACAGCAGGCGTCCCCAGGAGCCGACCGCGGGTTTTAAAACCACCGGGTAACCGAGTTCGTCGATGGCTTCGAGCGCCGATTCCTCGGTAAACGCGACGCGGCATTCGGGTTGAGCGATGCCGTGGTCCTTGAGGGCGGCGGAGGTCAGCAGCTTGTCGCCGCAGATTTGCGCTACCTTGTGCGAATTGACACAGCAAACGCCGGCACTTTCGAACAGCCTGAGCGCATGCAATGCACGTGAGTGGTTGATCGAGCGTTCGACCAGGATATCGATGTCGGGCGCACTGTGAAAATCCATGATCAACTTGCGATCGTCAATCATGACGGGCTCGACACCGGCTTTGCGAAACGCTTCGATCAGCAGTTTTTCTTCCTTGCGGATCAGTGAGTGCAGTAAACCTATCCTCACTGGCCCCAGTCCTCTTCCGCCGACGGCGCCTCGGCCAGTTCAACCGGCTCGGTGCCGGTCAATTCCAGTTCTGCGCCGCAGTCGTCACAAACCAGCAGTTCGCCCGCCATCGCGTCGGGGGCGACATTAATTTCGGCAGCACAAATAGGACATTCGCTCATGGTAAACCCTCGGTATGTTGGAAAGCGGGTTATTCTATGCGCTTGCCCGCTTGTCGCACAAGCGGGTTGTCGGGGCTAAATGTTAAACTCGCGCGAACGACTCGAGGAGGTGGTTTATGACGATGCCGACCGATTGTGAAAAACGCTCGTTACTGGTCGCGCTGGCGGGCGCATTGAGTCTGCTGGCACTACCCTGGCGCGGTGCAAACGGCGCCGGAGCGGAGCTTATCGCGCAGCCCGAAATGCGCGATGATGCAGCGTTTATAGGCCGGGCGTTTGACATGCGTCAGCGTGCGCTCGCGAGCGGCGACCAGGGATATGGCGCGGTCGTGGTCCGCGACGGGCTTATCCTGGGCCAGTCCGCGAGTCATGTGGTGCTGCATCGGGATCCAACGGCACATGCCGAAATGGAAGCAATCCGGGACGCCGCGCGCCGGTTAGATTCTCGTGATCTAAGCCGTTGCACGCTTTACTCATCGTCGCCGGCCCGTCCGATGTGCGAGGCGGCGGCCTATTGGGCCGGTATCGGACGACTGGTTTACGGCAGGACGGCACGCGACGGCGGCAGTCCTCGATTATGCGGCTAGGGGTTTTTGCCTAGCTCGCGGACTGGCCGACCTGATCATCGTCGAAGCCTTGGTGGCTGCCGTCGCAATAGGGCTTGTTGGCGCTATTTTTGCACTGGCACAGGTAGTAATCCTTGCTTTCGTCACAGACGAAAGCCAAGGGCGTAAACTCGCTGCCCTGATGCGAGCCATCGCAAAAGGGTTGTTTGCTACTGCGGCCGCAGCTGCAAAAGAAATATTTTTTGTCTTTTTCCAGCGCTACTTTGGCGGGTTTATTATCGGCGATAATCGGATTGCTCATCGATTTTGCTACTCCTGAGTGCTACCAAACCCGCTCAAGATAACATGTGACATGGTCCAATAGATTGATACCACCCAGTTAAGAGATAATGAAACTTAACTGAGGTAACGATAGATGACAACGAGAAAGAAATATACGAAAGAATTCAAACTGGATGCAGTGAGCCTGGTAACT
>Ga0209150_1000139_pt1 | contig 28005 bp, 30 predicted proteins | sample WorMetTyACAVOLI3_FD_187424 | JGI IMG/M metagenome (GOLD analysis project Ga0209150, IMG submission 187424) | Marine gutless worms symbiont microbial communities from Max Planck institute for Marine Microbiology, Germany - Olavius algarvensis... ... | reverse complement strand
TGGGTGGACTGGTTTAACCATCGACGATTACTCGAATCGATCGGCGATATACCGCCGGTCGAGTATGAGCTGATGTATTATCAGCAACTGGAAGAGTCATTCGAGGCAGCATGACTCACACAAAACGGCCTCCGGAAATCCCGGGGCGATTCAAAGTGATTTTTTAACTATATAGACTCAAGGATAATGGATTGCTAGGAGCTTTTAACTTTGAATGTCTGCCGACTGAACTGTCGCCATGATCAGGCCGCTATGCATTGAGTTCTCGAGTGACGGTTATCACTGATAGAGAGAATATGGGGTCAAGGTTGTGATGTCAGGCTTGTGTTTTTTGGGTATTCTGCAATGGCCGATTCACCGGCTGGGCGGCAGTTCGTCGGGGCTTTATCAAGCGCGGTGAAAATCGCAGACTTAGGTCGTTTCGCGCGGAACCACAATGAAAGCTTCGAATGCGGCACGCAATGCCTTATAATCCATTTGCCGGAATTCGCGAATAATAAAAAAGCAACTAAAATCTAATAAACCAGAGGCCCTGGACATGGGCGATGTATCGCAAATAAAGGGTCAGTTTGACGAAAACGGTGACAGGGGTTTCATCGTTTACGACGATTTCAACTGTCCTTTCAGCTACGCGTTAAACCAACGTCTGTACGCGATGGGCCTGGATCATCGGGTTGAATTTCGTGCGGTCCAGCACGCGCCTGCAATCTCGAGTAATCAGGCCGATTTTGAAATTCTCAGTGCGCTTATCAGCGAAGTCGCCGAAATGCGCCGCCGCGCACCGCGGATCCAGATCAACGTACCCCTGTTCCGGCCTAATTCGGCCGCCGCCGCGGCTTTGGTTAACAGCGTCACTCGGGTCGATCCGATCAAAGGCAGGCAGTTACGCCACCGAATTTACCATTCGCTGTGGATCGAAGGGCTTGATATTTCCGATCCTGAACTCCTGGATACTCTGTTGCGGGACCTCAAAATCGAGGCGCCCGATGATGCCGCGCTGCAGCGCGAGGAATGGCAAGCCTGGCAAGACGAGTGGGACAGCAACCCGGAATTCGATCGCAATCTGCCCATCGTTATCAGCGACACTGGCGAGACCGTCGTCGGGTTTCCGCTCGAACCCGAGCTCGACGCATTTTTGCAAACCGGCTCGATGGTGTCGGATACCCTGGTGCGCGGCATGGGCGATCAGGAAGAGCTGCAGCGGATACTGGTGCTGGACGATGATGTTTCGAGCCTGCAAATGATCGTCACCCAGATGCAGGATGCACAGGTCGAGGTCGTCAGGGATTTCGCCCGCTTGGTGGATTCCGCGGTGAATTTCGGCATGCCGGATCTGGTCATCGTCAATACCGCGCAATTGGGTGGCGTCGATTGCACCGACTGGTGGCGCAACTCGACCGATTCCGATCTGGAAACGGCAGTGCCGGTGATCTTCATCAGCGATGACAAGACCACCGAAGCCGAGGTCGCCGCGTTTGAAGCCGGTGCGGCCGACTTCATCGCCCGGCCATTTCATCCCAGGGTGTTGCGGGCGCGGCTCAAGATGCACTTACAGGCGCGGCGTTCGCAGCAGCAACTCAATAATATAGCACGCGTCGACGCATTGACTTCGGTGTGTAACCGGCGCGAGTTCGATATGCGGCTGCTGGCTGAGTGGGGCCGCGGTGCGCGCACCGGGCAGTCCGTGGCGCTATTGATGATCGATGTCGACAAGTTCAAGGAATATAACGATCAGCACGGTCATTTGCGCGGCGATGAATGCCTGGTCGAAGTGGCGCGGATACTCGAAAACTGCATGCAACGTTCAGGTGACCTGATCGCGCGTTATGGCGGCGAGGAATTTGTTGCGCTCTTGCCACAGGCGGAAATGACCGGCGCCATGAAAATCGCGCAGGATTGTCTCGATGCGGTGATCGACGCTCAGATCCCGCATGTGTCGTCCTCGATATCGCGCTTTGTTACTGTCAGCATCGGCGTTGCGGTGATGTTGCCGATTTTCGATAAAAGCAGCACGCTGTTAATCGAGCAGGCCGACATTGCGCTTTACCAGGCCAAGCATAGCGGCCGCAATCGAATCTGCACTTTCCATAACGTCGTTTGACGGGATATTCGATTCGGCAATGAGATGTGCCGACTCGTCGGACTGCCGCGCGATAGGCAACCGCGGAGTAGGGTGCCGGTGCGCCGTCAACGCAGGCGATCCAACAGGTAGTCCGCGATCCAGCTGCCGGGGCGCGGTTGCGCCAGATAGCCATAGGACTTGTGCGGATTGCGCTTTTCCTTTTTGCGGTTGCCGGCATGGGTCACCACTTCGAAGGGATTGTGCAAAGCGGCGTAATCGATGCTGCGGAACTTTTTATTGGCCGGGAACAGCTTTAGCTTACGCATCGGCCGGTAAAAGGTTTCGTCAAAGTTTGTTTGATGCGAAACCACGTCGCCGAGGCAGGCGTAGTTGTGCCAGCGCTCGATATTGGTCGGGAACTGGCGCCGGCTGTGATCCTGGTGGTGCGTCGCAAACAGCAGATTTCTAATGCTGGCATCGCCGAGCGGCGAACCCATGGTGACAAACATTCTGACGCGCCGGCTATTGTATTGCCTGAAGCCCGCGGTCTTGCGATGGGCGAAGCGCCACAATACGTCATAACCGATGAAACTACCCATGCTGTGGCTCAGGACGATGGGTTCCTGTCCCGCATCCCAGGCCTTGCGCAAGGCTGATTCCAGCGGTGCGCGAAATTGGTCGGCGATGTATTGATCTTGATCGTAAAGTTCGGTTTCGCGCAGCAATCCGGTCATAACGTCGTCCTTGACGGTAAGCGCGCCGGCCAGTAGCTTCACCACATCGAGGCCGCGATCCTTGAAGAAGCTGCCGAGTTTTTCGCCCATGCCGACGTGAAATCCGTCCCTGGCCGCACGCCGCTCGTCGATCACCTTGTCGACCTGGATCGCCAGTTTGCGGCAGTAGCCGGCGTCGTCGGGAATATGGTGCGGTACGGCATCGGCCCAGTAGGCGGACTCGAACAGTTGCGGATTGGCGTCGAGGCGCTGCGCCAGCCCGCGATGGCCGACGCGGATGTTCTCGATCAGGGCTTTACACCACAGCGCGTGGGTCACGTCCCGTGGCGGCTTCGAACCCAGGCCATGAATCATAATTATTTTTTTATTACTCAGATCAATCGCCATACCAGCCCCCCGGATGTCCAGGCACATTTATACGATAGTTATCAGGCGTAATCAATCGCTCGGGCGGCGACCAGCAATTCCTCCGCCGCCCGGTCGGCGCCGTCGTGGGTGTAGGTGAAAACGCGGGTCTCGCCCTGGCCCTGCTTTTCGGTTTCGGCGAAATTGCCGATCTCGATATAGTCGGGTTTCGGATAAGCGCCGATGCAGGTCGTGCGGATACTCATGGGCGCCTGATAAGGGAAGCCGGCGGCCGGATAAAAGGCTAATTAACCCGGCGGAGCTGATAAAATGTCGCCTATGTTTTCAGCCTTAGTCGATTTCATCGCCCGCCACGAGCGCCTCTTCGTACTAACCGGGGCCGGGGTGAGCACCGCCTCCGGAATTCCTGATTATCGAGATGAAACAGGTGAATGGAAGCACCAGAAACCGATGGAGTTCCGCGAATTCGTTACTTCGCATCGCTCCCGGCAGCGCTACTGGGCACGCTCGTTTATCGGCTGGCAACGCTTTCGGCGGGCGCAACCAAACCCGGCGCATCGTGCGCTGGCCCGCTTCGAGCAACAGCAGCGGTTGGTGCGCACCGTCACTCAGAATGTCGATGGCCTGCATCAGCGTGCCGGCAGCCAAAAAGTCACCGAATTGCACGGCTCGCTGGCCGCCGTCGAATGCCTGGGCTGCACCGCGGTTATGCCGCGCGCGACCCTGCAGCAGCAATTACTTGCGGGTAATCCGGAGCTCGCCTATTGGTCGGCGCAGGCGGCGCCGGACGGCGATGCCGTGTTAAGCGGATACGATGAAACCGAGGTTCGGGTGCCCGACTGCAAGGCTTGTGGCGGCATCCTAAAACCCGCGGTCGTATTTTTCGGCGAAACCGTGCCCGCGGCGAGGGTTGCATCCTGTTACGACGATCTGCGACAGGCCGATGCCATGCTGGTGGTCGGTTCTTCCTTGATGGTTTACTCCGGATTTCGCTTCGCCCGCGCGGCGGCGCAGGCGGGGCTGCCGATAGCGGCGATCAACCGCGGTAAAACCCGCGCCGACGATTTCATCGAATTGAAGCTCGAAATCGACTGCGCCACGGCCCTTGCAAAGTCGGCATTCGATATGAGATCCCCGCTTACGCGGGGATGACGAAGAAAGCGCGGGGATGACGAAGAAAACTCCGGGATGACGAAGAAAACGCCAGGATGACGAAGAAAACGCCAGGATGACGAGGGGACTTTTAAATCGCGGTGCGTTTCGAGGGCGGCGAAATATGTTTGTTAAGACGCGGCAGCCCGGTTGCCGCGTTTCATCGCGAGGTAAACCAGTACCAGGAACATGATGCCGCCGATGATCGAAACCAGTCCGCCGAATCCCATCTGGCCCAACCCCAGGGTCTGTTCGAGACCGCGCTCGACCTCGGTAGACTTGCGCGCGACGTTATAACCGCCGGACCAGGCCAGCCCGACGATGTGCATCAGCTGGCCGCCGCCGTAGATGCCGGGCTGCCAGCGCGCCGCGCGCCCGCTGACCTGGGCGAAGCCGAGCCGCGGCAGCAGGTGGTAGGTAATGCCCATGAAGGCGATGGTGATGCCGACGATGGAGCCGTGATAATGCGCCGGTACGGTGACGGTGCTGCCGCTGATCATGAAACCGATCAGGCCGCCGACCCCGAATAACAGGATCGAGTACAGCAGGGCGTTGCGTTCGACTTCGAAACCGGGAGCCGGACGCCATTTTTCGAGGATTGCCAGGGTGACGGCCAGGCCGATCGGCACCGCGGCGATGGCGCCGCCGTATTTCATCAATTGAATGAACCAGAACAGATGGTCGCCCGCGCTGACCTCGAAAACGATGTAAATTATCGGCGCCGCCAGCACCGGCTGCAGCCCGAGGATGAATAAAAACAGGGTCGCGCGCGGCGAGATGCGCAAGTGGGCGGCGCTTACCGTGGCCAGCCACAACCAGGCGACCAGCATCAGCTGGGTGTGACTGAACTGGATGATATGGCCGCTGCCCCAGAACAGGCGGTCGAAATAGGCGAGCCCCTCGAACCCGGCATCGATGCCGAGATAGGAAGCCAGCAGCGCGCCCAGCGCGAATAGCGACGCCACCATCGCGACAAACAGTCCGAAGCGCAGGCTGGTTTCGCCGCTGGTCTGATTGTCGCTGTCGAAGGCGGTCAGGCAGCCGCGGATAACCAGCAGGCAAAAACCGAGGCCGAATACGATCAGGCCGGTAAAAAACACCGGGTTTTGCAGTACCGGCACGTAGTTGTTCATCAGCGGATAACTTTCTCCGGTAAACGGGGAAACGACGATCACCAGCGTGCCGAGGCAGCACAGCGCCAGCGCGATCCAGCCGCAGGCCAGGCAGCGGGTCGAACTGGTATAGCTCCAGAATACGCCGGTAAACGCCAGGAACCAGACCAGCACCGTGAGGTTGACGTGCACCACCAGTGCGGTGCGGAAAAAGTCGACCCAGGGAATGATTTCCTGAAAATAGGGCGTGCGCGCCAGCAACACCAAAATGGTGAACAACCCGCCGACGACGAGCGCGGCGAGGCCGAGTAGCAGCCAGCCCGTGGTCAACTTACGGGCATTGCTATCGGGGACAGGTAGCGTAAACTGATTTAACAGCATTGACTCTCTTCGTTAAACGCCTTGAATAAAGAAACCGTCGCGTATACCGAGCAACCCGTTGCCGCCAATCCGCCTGAGCAGAAAGACCCGCTGATCGTGTTTTTCGGGATAGGTATAGTTATCAACCTGGTGCTGATTACAGCGTATTTTATCTGGGCTTACAAGCAATGGAATAAAACCGGCAAACCCGAGGAATAAAGGTCGCGGCCGGCGGGCCTTTACCCGCTGCCGGTAAAATACGCCGTGATTTTACGATACTGCGATAATAGGGTCGCGGCATAGTGCGGCTGCGAAAAGCTGGCCACCAGCCGACCCGCCGGGTCGACCAGGAAAATGGCGCTGGTATGGGCCACCAGGTACTGCCCGGGCGCGGTTTCGGCTTCGATCACATAATCGGCGCCGAACTGCTTGGTGAGGCGTTCGATCGCGCCCTTGCCCGCAGTCGCGCCAATAAACTTCCGGTTAAAATGATTGACGTAGCGGGCGAGGTTTTCGGTGCTGTCGCGCGCGGGATCGACCGAGACGAAAATCACCTGCATATCCTGCGGTTCGGCGCCGGTTTCATCCGCCAGCAGGCTGCGGAACGAATTCAGTTCGTGCAGCGTGTTGGGGCAGACGTCGGGGCAGGACATGTAACCGAAGAAAATGAAACTCCACTTGCCGCGCAGGTTGGCCGCGGTGATCGGGCCGTGGCCCCGGGTCTGCAGCTCGAAGCCGCCGATCGGACGGAATTCCTGGCGCAGCACGCCTTCCAGTTCGGCCGGCGGCGCGGGCGGTTTCACCAGCAAATGGGTGGCCAGCATGACCAGCCCGAAGATGAGACCGATAACCAGGCTGCCGACCGGTATGATCCGCTTTTTCTTCATGGCGGATACCGGCTATCGACCGGCCCGGGGTTCAGGGGTTTGCAACATGGTCATACCTGATGATGCGCTCGTTGATCACTCCGGGTTTGATCAATTCGAGATGGTCGTTGCCGAGTTTGATGGTGCAGGGTGACATCGCGCCGCATTCGAAAATGATGCGATCCTGCAGGTAACCGTATCTTTCGATCTGGGCGGTCGCGGCTTCGCTCAACAACCCGTATTTGCCTCTCACGATAGCGGCGCGGGGAGCCTGTTTTTTCACGGCCTTGAAAACCCGGTCGATCACGTCGTTTTCGACTTCGCTCGCGTAGGGGTAGGGAATGAATAACATGCCGACCCAACGGTCTTCAAAAAACTTGATGTAGATATTGTTGCCGGCGGTTTTGGCCGGGCTGGCGTTGTTGCCCGCACGCGCGTAATAGCCGGAGAGACTCTCGCCATTGCCGGTTTGCTGGGCCGACAGGGTCACTGCCGGCACCAGCAGGCAGAACAGCAGCGCAAGCTTAACGAATTTTCTAACTGGGTCGGTTCTGTCCATGGAGTAATTTCTGTTTGGCATTTCGAATCAGGGTTTTCAGGGTAGACTGGCTCACCGGTTCGTGGGAGCGCATGCCGGCGAGGTTATGCAGGCGCGAATCGTGGGTCTTGAAATGCAGCTGGAACCATTCCGCCAGCTTATGCTGGAATTCGGCCCGGTCCAGTTTGACCGAGGCCTCGAATTCCTCGGTGATATCACGAATTTCGTCCAGCAGGCGTTCGTGGTCCGCCCGGTGCTGCGGGTAGTGGTCATATTCGTGGCGCAGCATCATCTGTTCCTCGAGCGCGAAATGGGCCGATATACTGCCGTAGATTTCACCGAGGCCGTCGATGACCGTATCCTTGTCGGCCTGGTTTTCGACCAGCCGGTAAATCGAGTTAATCTGGTTGATGAGCTGTTTGTGCTCAAAATCAACGCCCTCGATTCCGGTGCGGTATTCGTCTCGCCATTCAATCAATGCCATCGGCAGGTTCCAGTCAAGCTATTCGGTGGGTCGGCACGCCAACTTAACACGTGAGCTTGGCGCGCAAATTGATCATTGTCAAACCTCCAGGAGCAGCGCGTCAAACCGCGTCCTGCAGGCGTTACCGCCCGAAAATCCTATTTGACTTATATCAAATCAATTTTGCCTTTGCTTGGGTAATCTGCCGGGTAGTAAAAATTCCACACCGTTTGTGGCCGCTTTTCAAACGCATTCCGTGACCAGGCTGGTCGGAGTGGCTAAGCCGCAACAGTGATCAACCGGGCTTGATTAAAATAAAGAGGTTTGCCATGTCACAAGAAGATCCGATTCCTACACCCGAGAGAATTCCGTTCTTTCAACGGGTGCTCGAAAATCCTTTCCTGCTGCTGTTCCTGGGGATCGTGATGCCCACCGTGTTCTACATCCTGTGGGGCATCATGGAAATAGCCACCATTCCGGTGGCCCCTTAACTCTTTAGGAGACTATCATGAGTTCATTCTTACCCCCATCGGAACGGATCTGGTGGAATACGCCGATCGGTAAAGAGGAAGTTCTCTGGATCGGAATCGCGCTGGTCTGGTGCCTGATCATGTTTTTCATGATGCCTTACTGGCACATCTACGGAAAACAGAACCTGTCCAACGAGGCTTATCAAACCACGCCGGCAAGGTTTCAGTCGCGTGTCGACGAAATGGTTAGCCAATTCCAGGTGCTCGACGACTAGGGCAACCCGAAGGTCGAGGCGGGCATTCCGGTCGTCAAACCACCCGCCGGCAGCGATGTCTACATGTTGGGCCGCCTGTGGCAGTGGTACCCGATCCTCGAACTCGAGAAAAATCAGTCCTACCGCCTGCACCTGTCCTCGATGGACTGGAATCACGGCTTTTCGCTCCAACCGGTTAATATCAACCTGCAAATCATTCCGGGCTATGAAATGGTGCTTACGGTGACGCCGGATCAGGCGGGTGAATTCACGGTGGTGTGCAACGAATACTGCGGCATCGGCCATCACCTGATGCTCGGCAAAATCTATGTGGGGGAGAATTAAAATGGCACAGTTCAGAGTTTGCCCGGATTCGGGTTTCTATTTTGACAGGTCAGCCGAAAGCCTGATGAAAGCGAATGCGGTCGCCGGTGCCGTTTCACTGTTGATCGCGGGTATCCTCGGCCTCGGGGTTATCCTGACCCGCTGGCAGGAAGTGCACCTGCTGCCGGCCGACCTGTTTTACCAGGTACTGACCGGTCACGGCATTAACGCGCTGATTTTCTGGATCATCTTCTTCGAGATGGCAATTCTTTACTTCGCGTCGTCGACGCTGCTGCGCACACGCCTGGCCGCGCCGCGCTGGGCCTGGCTCGGATTCGCGCTGATGATTATCGGCATGGTGATGAACAACGTCGCGGTGCTGCAGGGTAATTCCAGCGTCATGATGACATCCTATGCGCCGATGCAGGCGGCTCCGCATTTTTACCTCGGGCTGATCCTGTTCGCCGTGGGCGCACTGATCGGATGTTTCGTATTCCTCGGAACCCTGGTTATCGCGCGCGACGATAAAACCTACGAAGGCTCGATCCCGCTGGTGACTTTCGGCGCGCTGACCGCCTGCATTATCGCGGTCTTCACCATCGCCTCCGGCGCCATTATCCTGGTGCCGACCTTCCTGTGGTCGATCGGTTACATCGGCCATATTGACGCCGCGATGTACCGCGTCATTTGGTGGGGCCTCGGACACTCGTCGCAGCAAATCAACGTCGCCGCGCACGTTTCGGTCTGGTATCTGATCGCCGGCGTCCTGTTCGGCGCCCGTCCGATGTCGGAAAAAGTCAGCCGCTTCGCGTTCCTGCTTTACATCCTGTTCCTGCAGCTGGCGAGCGCGCACCACATCCTGGTCGACCCGGGCATCAGTTCGGAATGGAAGGTGTTCAACACCAGTTACGCGATGTACCTGGCGGTACTGGCGAGCATGATCCACGGCCTCACGGTGCCGGGTTCGGTCGAGGTCGCGCAACGCGCCAAGGGTTACACCAAAGGCATGTTCGAATGGTTGCGCAAGGCGCCCTGGGGTAACCCGGTATTTTCAGGCTTTTTCTTCTCGCTGATCATTTTTGGCTTTATCGGCGGTATTACCGGCGTGGTCATGGGCACCGAGCAGATCAACCTGATCATCCACAACACTATTTACGTCCCGGCGCACTTCCACGCCACCGTCGCGGTCGGCACCACGCTCGCTTTCATGGCGTTGACCTACCTGCTGATCCCGGTACTGTTCCGGCGCGCGCTGTTTTTGCCGTGGATGGCCAAGTGGCAGCCCTATGTGTTTTCGGCCGGCATGACTTTGATGATCCTGTTCATGCTCGGCGCGGGTACGCTCGGCGTATCGCGGCGGCACTGGGATATGGACTTCACCGGCGCGCTGCTTAGTTTCGAGTATTCGGGCACGGCTTACACCATGATGGGTGTCGCCGGTGTCGGCGGCGTGCTCGGCGTGCTGGGCGGCGCTAGGTACTTGATCGTTACCGTGGGTTCGCTGTTGTTCGGCAAGAAACTCGACGAGTCCGCCGGCCTGTTCCAGGGCTTTGGCGTACCGCTGGCGCCGTCGTCTTATAACGTCAGCCAACCCGAGCGTTTGCCGATGGCGCCGAAGCTAGCGGTCGAGCAGCATGGCTCCGGCGGCATGGAAGCGCCCGGCACCTTCGTGCTGGCACTGGCGCTGCTGGTATGTTTCGTCGTGTACTACTTCATCAACTGGGATTATCTGGCCTCGGTATGGCCTCTCAGTTAGCCAAAATGCCGGCTGGGCGCGGGATGGATTACGATCTGTCTCGCGCCGAAGCGGACGCGGGCAGAGGACTGAAGACTGTTTTCGGTCAGTTAGTCAATCTGCTCAAGTTGCGCATCGGCGTAATCATGATGCTGACCGCCCTGGTCGCCATGGTGGTTACCCCGGGCCCGCAACCTGGTGGCTTCGAAATGCTGGTGTTGTGTTTCGCGGTACTGATTTCGGCCGGCGCCGCCGGTGCTTTCAACCAGTACTACGAGGTCGATATCGACCGTGAGGTAGCGCGCACCTGCACCCGGCCTTTCGTCACCGGATATTTTCGCAAGCGCCCGCTGTGGCTCGGCATCATCGGACTATTGCTGTTGGCGGGTGTGGTACCTGCGGCCTTGGTTCTGAGCCTGTCCGCCGCGTTTTACATTTTCCTCGGCGCGTTTTTCTACGCCATCGTCTACACCGTGTGGTTGAAGCGCCGTTCCTGGACCAATATCGTCATCGGCGGCGCCTCCGGCAGCTTTGCCGTGCTCGCCGGCGCGGCCGCGGTCGATCCGAGCCTCGGGCCGGTGCCGATCCTGCTGGCGCTGGCGCTGTTCCTGTGGACGCCGTCGCATTTCTGGAGCCTCGCGATTGCTAAAAACAAGGATTACGCCAAAACCGGCGTGCCGATGCTGCCGGTGATTATCGGCAACCATCGTTGTGCCAAGGTGGTGATGCTCAATACGCTGCTGTTGGTCGGCATTTCGATCCTGCCGTTTTTCTATGGCATGAGCTGGATTTACCTGGCCGGCGCCGCGGGCGGTGGGGGTTATTTTATTTACCACAATTACCTTATGATCAAGGACCCGACTCCCCGGGTCGCGATGAAGAGCTTCTTCGCTTCACTGCTGCAGCTGGTGCTATTGCTGGTTTGCGCGGTGCTTGACGTTCTGCTGCTCGGGTAGCTAAACCAATGCGCCATATCACTCTCATATGTGGATTCATCCTGCATATGGCGCTGTCGCCCCTCGCACAGGCCTATACGGTAACCCCGGAGCCGGCCTTCGACTACGATACGGCGCTCGCCACCAGTCAGGCGGCGGTCGGCAACTCGGTGGGCGTGCACCGGTTTACCGATATCGACGGCAATCCGGTTAGACTGGATCGACTGCGCGGCAAACCGCTGCTGGTATCCATGATTTTCACCAGTTGCTACCAGATTTGCCCGATGACTACGCGCCACCTGGCCTCGATGGTGGAAAAAGCACGCGATGCGCTGGGCGTCGACAGCTTTAACGTCGCGCTGATCGGTTTCGATAGCGCGGTGGATACGCCCGACGCGATGCGCTTCTTCGCCAGCAAACAGGGCGTTTACGACCGTGGCTGGCATTTGCTGAGCGCCGACGCGCAAACCATCGAGGCGTTGTCACGCGATCTCGGGTTTTTGTATTACCCCTCGTCGAACGGTTTCGATCACCTGATCCAGACCAGCATTATCGACGCCGAGGGCAGGGTATACCGCCAGGTTTACGGACAGGTGTTCGATACGCCGCTGCTGGTTGATCCGCTGATCGAGCTGGTGCTGGGGCGTTCGCCACCCGAGCAGCCGCTGCTCGCCAACCTGGTTAATCGCATCAAGCTATTCTGCACCACCTACGACCCACAGCGCGACGGTTATTATCTCGACTACTCGCTATTTCTCGGCATGTTGATCGGCGCTACGATCATCGCCATTGGCGGCACGGTCGTGGTACGAGGCATGCGGCACGGCTAGCGGCACGGCTAGCGGCACATTTGACTTTAGTCAGATCGCCTGCGGCGGGTTTCGGTTAAAGTCTAATTTCTGTTTCATCCAGCTTTCAAAGCTCACATAGAGAAGACGATCAGGCGATAGTCAATCCGGTCAAACGCGCCTATCTGGCGCTCGAGTCATGGTTCAATCTTTCCTTCGGTACCGAGTGGAACCCGTTATACCATTTGGGCACCTTGTCGTTTTTCCTGTTCTGGGTAATCCTGATCAGCGGCATCTATTTGTTTATCCCATTTCACGGCAGCGTCGAAGGCGCGCACGCGTCGGTGGAGTACATGACCCACGAGCAGTGGTATGCGGCCGGCATCATGCGTAGCCTGCATCGCTATGCCTCGGATGCCGTGGTCGTGACCGTGCTGCTGCACAGGTTCAAAGAATTCGCCTCGGGTTCAAAGAATTCGCCTCGGGCCGTTATCGCGGTTTCCGCTGGTTTTCATGGGTCACCGGCGTGCCCAATCTGTGGATGATCGTCACTCTCGGCATCACCGGTTACTGGCTGGTGTGGGACGAACTGGCACAGTACATTGCGGTCGGTTCGGCGCAGCTGATGGATGCCCTGCCGATATTCTCGGGCGCGATGACGCGCAATTTCGTCTCCGGCGGGATGACCGACCGTTTCTTCATCCTGATCGAGTTCCTGCATCTGTTGGGGCAGCCGTTGATCCTGGTGTTCATGCTGTGGCTGCACGTTTATCGCCTCTCCAACGTCAACATCAATCCGCCGCGCGGTCTCGCCATGGGCACATTTTTCGCGCTGCTGGTACTGTCGATTTATCAGCCGGCCCTGAGTCACGCGCCGGCGAGCCTCGACAGCGTGCCGCGGGTACTGCATATCGACTGGTTTTACCTGAACGTTTACCCGTTGCTCGAAATCTGGCCGGCGCAACAGGTCTGGATCGTGACCACGGCGATCACCCTGTTGTTGATGGCGTTGCCGTGGCTGTTGCCGAAAAAAGACGGCGCTAAGGCGGTGGTCGACCTTGATAACTGCAACGGTTACGGCATTTGTTTCGAGGATTGCCCCTTCGACGCCATCACCGTGCAGGCGCGCACCGACGGCGCGCGTTACGAGCACGAAGTGGTGGTCAACCCCTCGCTCTGCGGCGCCTGCGGGATATGCGCGGGTTCTTGCCCGGCGTCGAACCCGTTCCGCTCCTCGCGCGAAACCCTGAAGACCGGGATCGACATGCCGCAATTGCCGGTCGATGAAATGCGCCGCCTGACGCGTGAAACCGTGGCGGCGATGTCCGGTGAGGTAAAAATTCTGGTGTTCGGCTGCGAACACGGTTTGAGCGTCGACCGCCTCAATCGGGCAGACACGCGCGGCGTGCGCCTGATTTGCAGCGGGATGCTGCCGCCGACGTTGGTCGAGTACGCGCTCAAGCAGGGCGCCGACGGCGTCATGGTAACCGGCTGCCGCCAGAACGACTGCTATTTTCGCTTTGGCAATAGCTGGACGCGCCTGCGTTTCGCCGGCGAACGCAAACCGAGTCTGCGCGCCCGCGCCGAGCGCGAGCGCATCCGCATCCACGGCGCGGCCGAACCCGATCTGCGCTCGGTCGAAGCTGACCTCGCCGAGTTCCGCCGGCACCTGATCGAGCTCAACCAGTCCGCCGCCGACGCGGTAACAGGGACGGAGCGATGACGGAATTCAACAACAAGCCGCTGCGTTTTCTGTTGCAGGCAATCAACTATACGGTCTTCATGGCGCTGGTCTGGTACTTCGCGACCTCGCCCTCGGTGCGCATCATCGCCGATGACGAAGCCGTGATAACCATCGCTTTCGCCCATGCCGGTCAGCTACGCGAGCCCTGCCGCCGACTGAGCCAGGAAGAACTCAATGAACTGCCGGCAAACATGCGCAAGCTCGAAGACTGCCCGCGCGAACGTTCCCCGGTGACGATCGAAGCCCTGCTCGACGATGAACCTTTCTTCAGCGCCTCGCTGCCACCGCCGGGGCTGTTCGGTGACGGCGGCGTCGACGTTTTCCATAAAGCTAAAGTCCCAGCCGGAGCGCATCGCCTGAGCCTCAAAATGAACGATAGCGTGCGTATCGAGGGCTTCAATCACCAACTCGAGCAACAGGTCAGCATCGATCCAGCGCAGATTTTGCTGGTAGGCTTCGAGTCCGACCAGGGTTTCGTGCTCAGCGGCGGCCGCAAGTAGCTTCCCGTTGTTCGGGTTAATAAAATTTCAATTCCGCGCTATCGGAGTATCGTTGGCGCGACCGCCAGCCTAACGCGACAAGCAGTCTGACCTTACCTACCGCCAGGCCGCGTATGCGAAGCAGTATTTGGTGACCGCGTCGAACCAAGGTCCGGTCCAATTGTTTAGGGTCGCAATATTTCACCGTTCTTCTTCTCGAGAAGGGATTTTTAAGACAGGGCGTCGCTTTGTCGGTCGATTTTAGCCTTTACCCCGATAAGCTTAATTTTGACAATTATCTGTCATTGCGGCTTACTTCCGACATTGATAATCATAGTATTTGGGCGATATCACGATGAACACCGACCTTCCTCGCGAGATTACCGCGAACGAAATTGCAAGCTACCAGCGAGACGGCGTGGTGCTCATACCCGGAATGTTTGACGCGGACTGGATTGCGCTGCTGAGACGAGGGCTGGAGGTGAATTGCAGGCGCCCTACGGATCGTTCGAGGGTGTGGGACCGGGATGAGACAGGGCGCACCATGTTCTGGGACAGTCAGGCATGGTTAGGCATAGAGGAATACCGGCGGTTTGTCTTTGATTCCCCCGCCTCCCAAATCGCCGGTATGCTGATGGACTCCAGCCATATCAATTTTTACTTCGATGCCGTGTTTGTGCGCTCGGCCGGCAGCCAGTTCGCCACGCCCTGGCATCAGGACGAACCCTACTGGTCGGTAAGCGGCTATTGACACCTGTACCATCTGGATGCCGTTGGTGCCGGTTAAGCGGGAAAACGCGCTGGCCTATGTGCCGGGTTCGCATCGCCAGGATTCGGTATTCAATCAATATAATTTCGGCGCTTTGAATCCGGACGGCAAAACGGATGTCGATCAGGTTGATTTCTCGAAAATCGCCGAACAATCAATCCCCGATATCGACGCCGATCCGGAGAGTTTCGGTGTGGTGAGTTGGGATATGCAACCGGGCGACTGCGTGGTCTTTAACAGTCGTATCATGCACGGTGGCTCGGGTAAACTGGACGCGGATCGCGAATTATCGGTGTTTACCACCAAGTGGCTGGGCGATGATGTGCGCATCGAGTTCCGCGAGTGCGGTATGGATCCGGATCACAGCGCCGTCATGACCGAACATGGCCTCAAACCCGGTGATCGGCCCGGAACCGATTTGTATCCGCGGGTCTGGTCGCGAGCCCGGGCTTGCTGACCGGTTTGGCTCGGGCCGTCTGGAGTTGAACCGGGCAAATCAATTGCTAGGCGCGCAATGCTCCCACGTTGCTATTGGCGATATTGGGGCTGTTAAACGACCCGCCTGCACCGATTTGACAACCAGGCCATGGGTCATCGGCAGCGGGGTAGGGGTATTAAATCGGCCTTTTGTCGCAGGCCGGAAAAGACCGACGCAGTCCTAAAAGTGTGTGCCGGGATTGGAAGTTCGCCCGACTACCGGCCCCTGTTATACGCAGGCCCACCGCGCGTGACTTTTACCGCGGCGGCGGAACCCGGGGTGTCGGTCGGATATTGTCTGCTAACCTAAAATCGGAGGATAGGAATGGGTCAGGATCTGGAGGCAAATAAAAGCAACGCAATCGCGTTTTACCGAACGGCTTACCTCGGAGATCCAGCCGGAGCGGTCGAAGATTATGTCGGTGCGGAGTACATACAGCACAACCCGTTAGTCGCCGACGGCAAGCAGGCTTTTATCGATTATTTCAGCGCCATGGCCGCGGAATATTCCGATAAAAGCATTGAATTTGTGCGTGCGGTGGCGCAAGGCGATCTGGTGGCGCTGCATACACTCCAGACGTGGCCGGGTAACGAGCAATACGTCACAATGGATTTTTTCCGCTTCGACGATCAGGGGAAAATTGTCGAGCACTGGGATGCAATTCAGGAAATCCCGAGTGAAACCAAAAACGGAAACCTTATGTACTAGGCATACTCTTGATAAACCGTGTCGGCGTCGTTAAGCCATATAACCATTTTGACTAGGTTGTAGTTTGCGATGACCTGGAGCAGATATGCGGTTTTTATCGCGGCGTTCTTGCGTTCAGGATAGACGAGGACGGCAACTGCACTTTCTGGGTTATATTGCCGTCTGTGCTTCCAAGCCGTGCCGGTATGGCAGTCGAGATCGAATCCTTTTTTAGTCAACAGGGCAATCGCTGATGATTATGAAAATGGTGCTATATTTCGCCGCATTTTTAGCTTTCGGGATAGGAGTGTTTCATTCGCTGCTCGGAGAAAAATTCATACTCATGCGGCTTTTCCGCCGCGTAGACATTCCGCATTTATTCGGCAGCGCGGACTTTACTATCCGGACGCTTTGATTTGCATGGCATTTGACTACCCTGGCCTGGTGGGGGTTTGCGGCGCTATTGATATTAATGGCGCATCCGCCCTTAAATTTGAAATCTGTAGCGACCGTTATCGGCTTTACATTTATTGCCCATTTCCTGGTTGCCGTGGTGGGCACCAGGGGCAGGCATCTATCATGGATCGTATTTCTGGTAATTGGAATCAGCGCTTTCTTGGTAACGGGCAGCTGACTCCGGCCTGGCTCGTCACGGGGCGGGCAGTGCATCCAGCATGGCGCCGCCGTGGGGAGTAAATCGTTAAATTAAAACTGGCTGGACAGATGCGACGGGATGTCTTCCCTGGTCATGCCGATGTCATGCAAATCCGCATCGCTCATGGTATAAAGACGTTTCGCTTGCTGTTCGACGCGTTGCGCATTTTGCAAATGGGCAAAGAATCCAGGTAGTGTGTTGAGTATGCGAGTAATGGGAGCGCGCTCTGTTGTATCTGCCAAATCGACCTGTTGTGAGCATATCGTGTCTGAATTCATATCTGTTCTCCGATACGGTTAAACGAATTAGGAATAATATAGAGGCTAGATACGCTCAAAAATGCGATGGCGGCCTCATTGGGATAAGGAATAAATACGGTCGATGTCAAAGTTTAGAAGTGAGTCGCATTTTGGATGAGAACTGGTTCAAGTTCGGCCTGAGACGCAGATCTATTGTGATTTGGACTTTAAGGATTGCATTACTCGTCGATTTCAGTCGCGGATTCGTTACGCCGGGTTAATAGTTTACCGGTCGTCTTCGGCCGGGCTCGCAAGCCGGGCGACTCAGAGCCCGTTGCCGCGCTATGCCAGTGGAATTGTTCCCCCATAATAGCACACTAACTAGCGCGCAGCTACCGCCCCGGAAATTTTCATCTTCCTGTGATCGAGGTATTATTAGTTTTTTTTTGCCAGCGCACTATCGGTTGCAGATTCGGGTATCCGTAAATAATGAAACAGCCTATCGTCGGATATCACAAAGATGAAGAAGATCATTGGGTGGCGGAGCTGGCATGCCGCCACAACCAGCACGTGCGCCACAATCCGCCGCTGGTAAGCAGGCCCTGGGTCGTAACGGAAGCCGGCAGGGAATCCATGCTGGGTTATGAGCTGAACTGTAAAAAATGCGATCAGGATTTGCCGATAGACAATAAATAAAAACGCCCGGGCGCAGCACGTACGGATCACGCGAGCCGTGTGGACTGGCTGACTTCGTTCAGAATCCAGGCGCGGAACGCGGCGACCCGAGGGTGGCGCCGGCGCCGCGGCGCATAGGCCAGATAATAGGCGACGTCGCGGCCGGCCGGTAATCCGAGGTCAAACAGCTTGATCAACCGGCCCGCTTCGATATCGGCTGCGACCAGCACATTGCTGACCAGTGCGATGCCGTGACCGTCGACGGCAGCCTGGATCGCCATACTCTCCATGCTGTAGCGTATCCCGCGTTCGGGATCGACATTATCGACCTCGGCCGCCTGCAGCCACATGGCCCAGTCGAGCGGCAGCGGCCCCGGCGACTCGTCGCGGTGCAGCAGGGTATGCCGTGCGAGATCCGCGGGTTTAGCAACCGGTTTATGCGCGAGCAACGACGGGCTTGCCACCGGGATGAATTCTTCATCCAGCAGGTAATCGGTTTCGAGGCCCTCCCATTGTCCCGGCCCGAAGCGGATGCCGAGATCGAATTCTTCGCGGCGCAGATCGACCAACCGTTGGGTTGCATCGAGGCGCACGTCGATGTCCGGGTGCAGCGCGCGGAATTCGTCCAGGCGTGGCACCAGCCAACGGGCCGCAAAGGAAGTGCAGCTGCTGATTATCAATGCGCGCTGCTGCTCCAGTGCCGCGAAAGCGTCGACCGACTCGGATAAGCGGTCGAAACCGTCGGTCACTCCCGCTAACAGCAGGCGTCCCTTTTCCGTCAGGGCAATCGCGCGGTAGCGCCGTTCGAACAGCGCCTGATCGAAATAACTTTCCAGCGCCTTGACCTGGTGGCCGACCGCGGCCGGGGTTACGTTCAGTTCGGTCGCGGCATCGGTCAGGCTTTCCAGGCGACCTGCGGCTTCGAACGCGCGTAACGCGTTCAATGGTGGTAGACGGCGTTTTATAAATTTAGATTTACTTGATTTACTCACAAAAATACTCGTTTGAAGAATGCACGGTATAACAAGATAATCAAACCTTCCATCCCGTAGTAGTGCAGTTTAGGCGATTCAAATAATTTGAGGAATTCTACAATGATTAAGCAATGCATACAAAACCTGTCCGGTCCCCGATACTGCGTCTGCTCCGAGTGCGAGGAATCGCATTATTTGCCGGTTGGCGGTGATTGGGGTTGTTTGGCCGGAGCCGTTCGCGCTCTGCGCGACTATGTCGCCGCGAGCTTTCGCCGGCAGGCGCGTGTAGCCGAAGATCGCAGGGCGATCGAACATCTGCAGTCGCTGTCCGACGCACAACTGCGCGACATGGGGATCACCCGCATGGACATATCGCATGCGGTTAAGTTCGGCAAGCAAGATCGCTGAATGGTTAGTGGTTGGACATACTGGGGTTAGACCCTCGAGTCCCGAATTTCGGTAACTACCAAGGGAAGCGGCCATGATGGGCGTATGCGGTTAAAGCAACAGTTAACAATGGCGCTTAAATAAGGCGTCATACCCGGCTGTATGCCGTCCATCCAACGGGTATAGCTGTAAAGCGCTCGGCGCAAGATATCAATACGGCTGAGTGCGCTTTCGCGGCAAGAACAATGTTTATTAGCAAGCGCCATTGGCGGCGGTTAACCCAGTTTTGAAGCGGGTTGACTGTCGCCTCGACTCCATTCACGCAGATCCGGTGACAGATTTTTTAGCGGCTTGTCGGCTGGCGCCGTTACCGGGTCAGATTCCAAATACCGCCGGCGCCGCCGCGCGTCCATTTGCCGGTCAGCAAATTAGCGTCATCGCTGATCACCCATTCACCTTTTATTTCGCCGCTGGTTATCTTGCTGGGCAGGGTATAAAAATTAATTGTGTTGCCTTCCCGGGTACCGATCAATTTCAAATTGTATTCACTGTTGCTGCCGGTGATATTGGTACCCTCCTGTTCGAGGGTAATCGCGATACTGCGGGAACTTTTCTTTTGAAACGTATAATTACCGTTAGTTGTGATGCTGGAAACGTAGGTGCCTGAGACTGCCGTCCCGGACGCGGTCGGCGCTGCCGACTGGGTGGAAACCGCGCCGGCCAACTCAGAACTCGACGGCGCCGTGATCATATAAGCGGCCAGTTCGTAGACCAGGTCGCGTTTCAAATTATTGAGATAGCGGCGGGAGTTACTGTCGTTTAACAACCCAGGCGTAGCATTGCGAATAATCACGGCTGATTCCTGCAAAACCACTTCCAGTTTCACTGCACCCTTATAGCGCCCCGTGACCCGCTGCGGATCGATAGACCAAATCTCGTAGTTGCGTTTGTAGAACGCCCGGATTGCAGCCAGGCGGAACTCGGCCGCACTGGGTTTCCCCGCTTTCAGTTCGAGCGACATTTCCTCTGCGGTTACCGGCAGTGAAGCGGTCAGCATAACCAGGCCGAGTAGCATCCATCGTACGTGCATATTTTATTCCTCTTGGGGGGTAACTCTAGTTAATCTGCTTACACCGGGTCTCGCGTAGAAACAGGCCGGCGACGAAGGCCGCCAGGTTGAGCGCCAGCAAGCTAATAAAGGCGTTAGTATAACCTGAAGCCGAGTAAATCCGAGCGCCGTCGACCATTTCTCCGCTCCAGCCGAGATCGAGCAACCAACCGATCAGCGGCTGCATCACCGCGCCCGAACCGACGATACACATGTTCATCAAACCCAGCGAAGTGCTACTGTAGTTGAGGTCGTTGAGTTCCTTGACCGAACCGAAACATACCGTCATCGCGCTGCCGCCGGCGCCGACGATGAACATCAGCAGCATCAACAGGCTGGTACTTTCGGGGGTCGCATAGAACAGTGCAGTTAGCGCAACCAACACGATTAGCACGCCAACCTGCTGGATGATATTGCGCCGGCCGATGCGATCCGACAACCAGCCGCATAGTGGCGATAATATGGCCCAGCCGACAAAGATCATCGAGCTGACGGCGGCGGCCTCGGTTTTACTGTAACCGTGGATGCTGTTTAGCCAGGGTACCGCCCAGAGACCGCCCAGGGCGAGCATGGACGAAGCCATGCCGAAGCCGATAATCGAGCAAATCCAGGTTTGCGGGTTGGTCGCAACCGCGTGTAACCCCTGCATGATTCCGGGCTGCGGTCCGTGATGTTTTTGTTCGCGCGAGCGTTTAGGCACCAGTAAAAACAGTAATAGCGCCAGCGCCAGAGCGACTACCGCGAGTACATTAATCGTGCTGCGCCAGCCGATCGATTCAACCAGCTGTCGCAACGGCGCCTGTCCGAATATACCGCCGCACATGCCTGCGGTTTGCAGCAATCCCGCTAGCAGCGCGTATTGCGCCGGTTTGAACCAGTAGCCGGCGATGGCCAGCGTGCCGACGAAAGCGAAGGCGACGGTGCCGCCAATCAGCGCGCGCCCGATCGACGCGGTCAGCAGCGAATCGCTTAAGGCGAAACCCACCGACGCCAGCGCACACAGCGCCGCGGTAAAGCTCATCAGTTTGCGCGGACCGAAGCGGTCGGTCAGCATGCCTACCGGCAACTGGATCGAAGCATAAGCGTAGAAGTAAAACGCCGATAGCGACCCGAGCGCCGCGCCGCCGACCGCGAACTCGCGCATCAGCTCGCCGGTCATGACGCTCGGCGAAACGCGTTGCACGAAGGCATAGCTGAAAAACAGCGTGCCCAGCGTAAATGCAATAATCGCCTGTGAGCGGCTTATCGAAGCAGCTTCGGGTTTTGACATGGAAGAAATTCGGTTGTCCGTCAGCCTGCTAAATTAACAGGATCCCGCAAAATCCCAAGCAATGATTAGCACCGGGACCGCGTCCTCTCCGTCTGTTGGATTACGGCTAGGAAGCGGTGGTCAACATTTCGATGGCCTTAAATGAGGTAAGCGCGAGCACCAGGATGATGACGAAAAATATCAGTGTGCGCTGTTCGAATCGCTCGCCGCGCAATTTTTCGACCTGACCCAGGATCCAGTCAGACAAAACATAGAGGATGAGCCCGGCAAGGGTGTAATAAACAAACTCCATCAGACCTCCGCCGCGGCATAAATATGAAAGCCCAGAATATATATAACGACGCCCGTGATCGACACGTAGAGCCAGATTGGTAGCGTCCAGCGCGCAATCCGGGGGTGGCGCGTGAAGTTGCCGGTTGCCGCAAACCAGACCGTCAGCAGCACCAACGGCACGATCACGCCGGCGAGTACGATATGTGACCCCAGCAGCGTGAAGTAGAGCGGGCGAATCCAGCCCTGGCCGGCGAATGGGGCGTATCCGACGAGATTGTGATAGGTCAGATAGGAAACCAGGAACACGGCCGACACCGCCAGTGCGGCCACCATGCAGTTACGGTGCATGCGACGGTTTCCACGGCGGATGAAATAATAACCGGCGACCAGCAGCAGGGTGGCGACGGTGTTTGCCGCTGCCTGGAATGGCGGCATAAACGGGATCAATTGATCGAGTGTCATATATTGATCTTGCCGAGCATTGCGTTCGGGTACGATTTGTATTCTTTTAGAATTGCCAATATTTCCGTCATCGCATCATTTTAAATCGAATTTACCACTTGCGCGCCATATGCGGGCTAGTGGCTGGTTCCCGCGGAGCGCGTGATCTTATTGTAAACGTTGTACTTGCCGGAAGGTTTGTTCATCGGCAGGCGTTTTACTTCTTCCAGTGTCGCTGCATCATAAACGATAACGGCTCCGTCCGGATCCCAGATGCTTAACAGCGCATACCTGCCGTCGCGGGTGAATTCGATATGGGCGGCGGTCTTGCCGGGCGCGGGGCGCAGCGTCTTGACGATTTCGAGGCTGCGCTTGTCGATTACGTGCATCGCATCCTTGTCGGGCCCGAAGAATACGTCGACCCAGGCGTAGGGCGTATTTTCGTGGCTGCGCATGAAAAATCCGGGTCCCAGGGTTTCGATATGTTTAATCGTTTCCCAGCTTTCCATGTCGATGACGCTGACATTGTTTGCACGCAGATTCGGCGTGGCCAGCACGGTGCGTCCCTGGTATTCCCAGGTAATGCCTGAACCGAGGTGGGGCATGCCCGGCAGTGCCAGGTCGGGCACGATGACGCGGCCGACGTCGAGGTCGACCACTTGTCCCTTACCCTCGCGCGATGCGCCGATGATGGAGACGTATTCCTGGTCGAAGAAGAAATCGTCGAGGTAGTCGTCGACCGGGATGCGGCGTACCGGGAAGGTTTCGGTTTCCGCTTTTTCGCCCGATTCCGGGTTGTAGTCGTGCATCCACTGGCCGAAGCCGACGGGCGGGCTGTCGCCGTAATGGATTTGCCAGACTTCGGGGATATCCTTGAGCGCGGCGATAAAGCTGTTGCGCGGCGGTGCGGTATATACCGCGGAGATACGCGAAGTTTGGCCCGCGTTATTTCTGACGTCGTAGAGTTTGATCGGTTTCAGGTCGACGGCGTCGAGCAACACCAGCGAATGCGGCAGGTAGTTGGCGACCATGACATAGCGGCCGTCATGCGATACCGCAAGGTTGCGGGTGTTGATGCCGGCGCGTATTTCGGCTATCAGCTTGAGGTTGTAGATATCGTATTTGCTGATCCAGCCATCGCGCGACGCGAAGTAGACAAAGCGTCCCCAATTCGAGTATTTGGGCCCGCCATGCAGCGCGAAGCGCGATTTGAAACGATGTATCGGCTCCAGGCGGTCGCCGTCGAGCAGCGTGACGTGGTGGTCGCCGAGCTCGACCACGAGAAACAGGTTGAGCAGGTCGTTGACCTCGAACACAGGCTCGTCCGACAGCTCGGCTTCGAGGTGGTGCTGAATGTGACTGGCGTTGATTTCATCCAGACCCCAGACGATATTATCGCTCGCGGGGGTGTAGATGTATTCCGCCAGCGCCTGGATTTCCGGCGCGGACAGGGTTTTTGCGAATGCCGGCATTTGGGTGGCGACGCGGCCGTCGCTGATTACCTTGACCGCCGCTTTTTTACGCAGACGTTTCAGATTGCCGGGTAGCAAAGCCGGGCCCATGCCGCCGAGGCGTTGCGCATTGTAGCAGACGGCGCAGTGCTGTTGGTAAAGCGCCGGTGCGTCGGCGGCCATCGCGGGTGTAAATAAGACCGGCATCAGGCAGAGCAGGGCGGATTTCAGGGTTACACCGGTGGGTGACATGTGTGGCCTCGGGTTGCGGTTTCGCGCTGAAAGCTTTATTCGGTTACCGTTACGGTGCCGGTCATTTCCGGATGCGGCCCGCAGCGGTAGGGAAAGGTACCAGATTTATCGAATGTGCGCGCGTAGGTATCTTCGGGGAACAGGTAATCCGCGGGTTCCTCTTCGCCCAGCGCCTCGAACCAGACGCTGTGGTATTGGCGTTTTTCGCGGTTTTCCCAGGTGATGGTTTGCCCCGTCTTGACGGCGATGTGCTGCGGCACGAACTTGAAGTCCTTGATGGTAACCAGCGCCGCGGTCTCGTCACCCGCGAACACGGCGGTGCTGGTCAGGAACAGAGTTAGTGCAATGCTGAGCAGTCGATTCTTCATGGATAACCTTTACACTGCGATTCGATTACTGCCCTATGGCATTAATTTCTGCATCCTCGTCGTCGAATCCCAGCTTGAACCCGAGCGAGACATGATGGAAGCGGCTGCTGGTGTAATCGTCGTGTAGCGCGAAGCCGATATTGTACCAGTTATCCTTACTCATGCTGACGTCGCCGGGCATGTCGGAAGTCAGCTTGCGCACCATCTCGATGGTCCAGACGCCATCCGTGAGGCCGCCGCTGAAGCTGACACCCTGGCCACCGGTCATAACGCGCCGTTCGAGAATGTGGCCATCCTCGGACTCGCCGGTTCCCGCCTTGTAGCGTAGTAAGTCCATGAAGGCGCCGTCAGCGAGCGCGGCGTCGATTTCGGCCTGCTCCCTGAGCTTGTCCCAGCCGCCTCGCAGCTTACCGTCCTTGCCCTCGATCTCGATCTCGCTGCGGCTTTCCTTGAGGTACTTGGTGACACCCTGGCTCAACTCCAGCCGGGACGCCAGCGGGCTGCTTGCAAGCGTCGCCTCGTCCGGCTGATGCGGCATGTAGTTGGCATCGTGGTGACAAGTCTGCCAGCAGCCGGAACGTTCGGCGTATTCGACCTGCGGGTTATCCTCGTCATCGGTGCTGAGCATTACCGCGAGCTTGATCGGATTTTCCGGGTCCATCTTGCCGCCATCGACGAATGGAACAGGCGTATGTTCAGCGTCTTCCCACTGGAACTGCATGTAGATATTATCGGCATCGTAGGCCGCCTTGATGTTGACCAGGATACTGCCGCGCTTATCCGGAATCGGGCTGTCTTCTACCTTTTCGCCGCTAACGACGAGGTCGCCGATATCGACTTCTTCCTCTTCGTGGCAGTCGTAGCAACGGTCGCCGGTAACGAAGGCCCGCTTACCGCCGTGGTCGCTGCCTTTCAGAACCCATTCCATCGATGCCTGGCCGGTATAAAACAGGGTCACCGGGTAGGCTTCGATCGGCGCCCAGTCGACGCTGCCGCCGGCAGCGGCGGGTGCGGCTGCCACTGCTGTTGTCGCCGCTACCTCGGTACCGGCCTGTTCGACCTCGGAAGGTTCGGCGGTGGCGGTTTTTTCCATCGCCGGTTCGCCATCAGACCCGGGTTCGGCGGCGGTTGCGCTTGCCATGGCAACCTTGCCATCTCCGTTGATGCCGGCGATGAACGCCTGCCACTGGGGTGGGATCGGCCGCTTGTCTTCGGTGCGCGGTTGTTCCATCGCCACTAGTTCATCCTCGCTGAGCTGATCGTGTACCTTTTTATGCGCGACGCCCTTATGGCAGTCGATGCAAGTATTACCGGCTTCCATACCCAGGATATGCTGTTTGCGCGAGCGCTTTTTCTGATTCTCGGGATTCATCGAGTTGAAATCGTGGCAGTTGCGGCATTCGCGGGAATCGGTCTCCTTCATCGCCCGCCACACGTTTTTGGCCAGCTGCAGGCGCTTCGCGTCAAATTTTTCAGGGGTATCGATCGAGCCCAGCAGTTTGTGAAAGATTTCGTTGCTGGCCTCGACTTTGCGCACTACTTTGTGCAACCAGGGATCGGGCACGTGGCAGTCGGAGCAGGTGGCGCGCACACCGCTACGGTTGCTGTAGTGCACGGTGTCGGTGTATTCGCGGTAAACGTTTTCTTCCATTTCGTGGCAGGAAATACAGAATTCCATGGTGTTGGTGGCTTCCATCGCGGTATTGAAGCCGCCCCAGAATATGACGCCGACGATCATGAAGAACAGAGCGGCGCCCAGCGTCGTTCCCAACACGACCTTGCGCGACATCATGCTAAATTTTCGAGATGAATCAGCCATGTTTTTATTACCTTTCGTTATTCTGCTTATTTCTTAAAGATCCCGCGGGGTGTTTAAGAAATACCCGGTTTGAAAAAGGGCGGACATACTTTCAAAGCATGCCCGCCCTGGACTACATCACGCTGTTCCTGTTAGAGACGAATCAGGTAACGTGATTGGTACGGTTGTGAACATTGAACTTGCCGGTCGGAGTCGTCAGACCCTTGATACGCTTGATTTCCTTAAGCGTCTTGGAGTCGTAAACCACGATTTCACCGGTCGGGTTGCTGTTGTCCTTTCGATTCCAGACTGAAACCCAGACTTCAGAACCATCGGCATTGAACTCGATATGAACCGCAGCCTTGCCGTCTTCCTCGGTCACCCGAATGGTTTTGGCAACTTTACGCGTCTTCTTGTCGATGACCTTGACACTTTGCTGAACCAAAGGCTCGGGGTGCTTGGTCTGGTCAGCCCATACGTACCGAGACTTCGGATGGGTGCGGATGAAGACGCCCGGGCCATCGGTGTCGACGGTGTAGCAAATCTTCCACGCGTTGGCCTTGTGACCCTTGGGATCGTTACCCCAGACGGTGACCTTGCCTTCGCCCAGGTGGGTGGTGCTGCCTACCGGTCCGCATTGCGCATCGTTCCAGTTTGCACCGGGTCCCGGATGCGGCAGCTTGGCGGTGTCGATCATGGCTTCGAGCTTGCCGGTATTGGAATCGACGATAACCATCTTGTTAGATGCGTTCGCGGCGATCTGGAAGTAACGGCCGGTCGGGTCGAAGAAGCCATCGTGCAGGAACTTGGCTGAATTGACCTGCTTGATGTTGAGGTTTTCGAGATCGGTGTAATCCACCTGCCACATCTGGCCGAGTTCCTTCATGGCTACCCAGAAAGAAGACTGCTTCGGAGTGGTGTAGATAGCCGCCACGCGAGACTCGTTGACATAGTCGCCATCGACGTTGACACCGCGAGTCGAAACCACCTTCAGCGGTTCCATGGTAACGGCGTCGAGGATAACGAAATGCGGCGGCCAGTAAGCGCCGCCGATTACGTACTTGCCATCGCCGGATACGGCGACGTCACGTGCGTCGTAGGCCATTTGCGCTTCGGCAACCAGCATGCTGCCGGGCTTTTGCCAGAGGTCGATCTTGGACATCTTGCCGTCGCGGCCCTGGGTGTACCAGAAGCGTCCAGGAACGCCGCCAACCGGTTTTTCCAGGTCATGGTGCTCGGTCGCTTTGATGACGTGTACCGCGTAGCCGGTATCGATATGGTCGACGATTTCATGCTTGTCGCCGTCGACGATCGCGATCTTGCCGGCGTCACGTTCGATAACCACGAAAAAGTTTTCCCAATTGCGGCCGTGCAGCGGTTTGGTCGGATAATCTTTGGGCTCGATAAATACCTTGTGGCGTTGTTTCATCAATGCCAGCGACATTTCCGGCGGAACCGGCGGTTCCATCTGGATGTAGCGCGCCAGCAGGTCGATTTGTTCGTCGTTGAAGATATCGTCGAAGTTGTTCATGCCGCCTTCGGTGCCTATCTTGATGATTTTGGCAAGCCGCTTGGTGCCCAGCTTGAGCGTACCCTTGGCTTTCTTTTTAGGATCGCCCTTCGGCAACAGGCTCTTGCCCGTCGCGCCTTTTCTCAAGACCCCGTGACAACTGACATGGTCCAATAGATTGATACCACCCAGTTAAGAGATAATGAAACTTAACTGAGGTAACGATAGATGACAACGAGAAAGAAATATACGAAAGAATTCAAACTGGATGCAGTGAGCCTGGTAACT
>Ga0209150_1000121_pt1 | contig 30860 bp, 28 predicted proteins | sample WorMetTyACAVOLI3_FD_187424 | JGI IMG/M metagenome (GOLD analysis project Ga0209150, IMG submission 187424) | Marine gutless worms symbiont microbial communities from Max Planck institute for Marine Microbiology, Germany - Olavius algarvensis... ... | reverse complement strand
TAACCTGAAGCACAGCAGATTGCTGCTTTAACCAATTTTTCAAAGAACATTGACCAAATTTAAAATGTTGGACCTACAATTTTGTAATTTATTCTGATCAATTTTAAGTTTATGCGCAGGCTCTATAGTCCATGGCGATATCCTGCATGGCAAGCACCGCCTCGCTTCGGAAACCACCGACAACAAAATCCACCTTGTCACGAGTCATCAGCCGCTCCATGGCGTTGGTGGCATCAGTGACGTTCAAAAACTCATTGGAATCGGCTTTGACCAGCTCGATTTTCATTTTCTTGTCACCGACTTTGACACCGCCCCCGGCGTTGATCTCCTCGGCCGCCATGACGGCACCGTTCCAGTGGCCTTTGCCCTGAACGAACTGCATGGGTCCAATAACGCCGATTTTAATTGTTTTAGCGCCCCACGCCGGAAAACATACGATCGCGATAAACACCGACACCAGAATCGTAACCCAAACAAACTTAAAATTTTTCATGACACCCCTCCTGTTTGATTCTTGCCAATTGACCTTAAACCCAACCTTTATTGATCAAAATGCCTATTGAATGTCAAGATAAAAAGTAAAAGCATTTTTAAAGACTGAACAACATTTTGAGCCTCAACCGAGAATCATATTTTGACTTTTGGTGCCATATTAACTACAAGTAAACGTCGGGGTGCGGGATATTTTGATTGCGGATCTCGGATTGCGGAATGCGGATTGAAATTAAAAGGTAAATTCCCGGTTGCAGCCCTGCAGTCTTTAACACCGGCAACTTAATAAACCGAATCAACTCAATCAACTCTATACATAGGTGACCGGAGATCGCAATCTAAATTCCGTCAACAACAAGCATAAATTATCTTCGACTTGCGAAGCATACCGACAATAGGAGGTTACATGGGCAAAAGAGTATTGAAAACCAAACTTTGTGAGATGCTGGGAATCGAATACCCGATTTTGAGTGCCGGAATGGGTCCGACGCTGATTGGCGAAACCACCGGTGCTCCGGTTGAGCTGGTCGTCGCAGTTTCGGAAGCCGGTGGTCTGGGCGTGCTGGGCGGCAGCGGCTACACGGTGGATGAACTCCAGCAGGCTATCCGGGAAATCAAAGAACAAACCGACAAACCCTATGGCGTTGATCTCCTTTTACCCAAGTACCTGGACCTCAAAGGTGGGATCGGCGGTACGGATGCCCAGGAACTGCCGCTGGACGAAGTATTGAAAACCATTCCCTGGCCGCATCGGGAATGGATAAATAAAATCAAGCAGGAAATGGAATTGCCGGATGTCGACATTATGATCCGCAGAAATACCACCACCATGTTCCCGAAGGAATCCATCCAGGTGTGCCTGGAGGAAAAAGTGCCGCTGTTTTGCGCCGGTCTGGGAAATCCGGGGTTTATGGTGGCCGATGCCCATGCGGCGGGGATGAAAGTGCTCGGCATCACCGGCAATGCCAAGAACGCCAAACGCATGGCGGATTCCGGCATCGATCTGCTGGTGGCCCAGGGACACGAGGGCGGCGGGCATACCGGCCGGATCGGCACCATGGTGCTGCTGCCGGCGGCCATCGATGCCGCTTTCCCGGTTCCCGTTTTGGCGGCCGGCGGCATCGGCGACGGACGCGGGCTGGCGGCAGCGCTGGCCATGGGGTGCATCGGCGCCTGGGTCGGCACCCGTTTTCTGGCCACCAATGAGGGCGGCGCACTGGATATCAACAAACAAAAAATTGTGCAGTCAACCGACGAAGGAACCCGCGTCAGTACGGCCTACACCGGCAAGACCTTGCGCGCCAGCTATAACCAGTTTCACGAGCTGTGGGACAATTCCGGCCTCGAGCCCCTGCCCTTCCCGACCCAGGTACTCATCTCCTCGGCCCTACTGGCCAGATTCGTGGAAGCCAACAAAGCCGATTTTGTCGGCGGACTGGCGGGCCAGGTTTCGGGTATCATCAAAGAAATAAAACCGGCCGCCCATGTGTTGGAGGAGATGGTCGAGGAGGCGGCCGATATTCTGACGCGGAAATTGCCGGAGAGCGTGGAAGCACAGTAATTTGAAGTGGGAAGTGGGAATGCGGAAGTGGGAAAAATGGAAGGTGAGAAGGTGGGGAAAAAAGAAGTTGAGAAGTTGAGAAGGTGAGAAGGTGGGAGGGCGGGAAAAAAGAAGTTGAGAAGTTGAGAAGTTGAGAAGGTGGGAGGGCGGAAAAAAAGAAGGTGAGAAGTTGGGAAGGCGGAAAAAAGAAGCTGAGAAGTTGAGAAGTTGAGAAGGTGGGAGGGCGGAAAAAAAGAAGATGAGAAGCTAAGAAGGTGGGAGGGCGGAAAAAAAGAAGATGAGAAGCTAAGAAGGTGGGAGGGCGGAAAAAAAGAAGGCAGGCGCTGCTTTTCATTTTCTCAACCTCTCACCTTCTCATCCTCTCACCTTCTCATCCTCTCATCTTCTCAACCTCTCACCTTCTCATCCTCTCGTCTTCTTAACCTCTCACCTTCTCAACTTCTCACCTTCTCAACTTCTCACCTTCTTCGTGCCCTCTGACCTCTGTCACTTCTTATCCGTCAGCGCCGCCACGCCCGGCAGGGTTTTGCCTTCCATGAATTCCAGCGATGCGCCCCCGCCGGTGGAAACGTGCGACACTTTTTCGGCCACTCCGGCCTTGTCGATGGCAGAGGCCGAATCACCCCCGCCGATTACGGTGATGGCGCCGCCGGCAGTTACTTCGGCCAGCAGTTCAGCGATCGCAAACGTACCTTTGGCGGTTTCCGGTATTTCAAAGACGCCCATGGGGCCATTCCAGACAACGGTTTTAGCCTGGGATAATACGGATCGAAATTTTTCGATGGATTCACTTCCGATGTCCAGACTTTCCTGGTCCGCCGGTATTTCCGCGATGCCGACCTGCTTTAAACTTCCTATCCGACGGGCATTGAAATCGAAAAAATCGGTGACCTGGCAATCGACTGGAAGTACAATTTTATCCCCGCCCTGGGCCAGTATATTTTTGGCATAATCCACCTTATCGGCCTCAAGCAGCGACTTTCCGATCTCCAGGCCCTGGGCCTTGAAAAACGTGTAGGCCATGCCGCCCCCGATGATGACCCGGTCCACTTTGGGCAGAAGATGGGTGATGACATCGATTTTGCCGGAGATCTTGGCTCCGCCGAGAATGGCCACAAACGGTCGGGTCGGATTCTCAAGCACATTGCCGAGATAATCCAGTTCTTTCGTCATCAAATATCCGGCCGCACAGCGTTCGATGAAATGGGTCACACCCTCCGTAGATGCATGGGCCCGATGAGCGGTTCCAAAAGCATCATTGATATACAGATCACCGAGTCCGGCAAGTTTTTGGGCAAATCCTTCATCGTTGTCCGTTTCCTCTTGGTAATATCTAAGATTTTCCAGCAACAGGACATCGCCATTGTCGAGTTTATCGACAGCACCCTCGACCGTTGCGCCAATGCAGTCCTCCGCAAAAGCAACATTCTTGGCCAACAATCCGCTCAGGACATCAGCACATGGTTGCAGAGACATTTCGGGTACTCGCCGGCCTTTCGGCCGTCCCAGATGCGACATGAGAATCAATTTACCGCCGTTTTCGACGACATATTTGATGGTCGGCAATGCAGCCCTGATCCGCTTGTCATTGGCGACCTGGCCGTTTTCCAGCGGAACGTTAAAATCAACCCGCATCAGGACCCGCTGGCCTGGCAGATTTAAATCCTCGACCGTTAGTTTGCTCATTTTACTCTCCCTTTGATAATTGAAAAAAAATTTTGCGCCACCAAGACACAAAGACACCAAGTTATGCATGATCAATGGTTTGCCATAATCCGAGCAGACTTCGTATACATCATGCATCGATGGATCATTCATATCAAAACACTGGACATGGCCATGAAGTTTAACGCCACCCAGGCCGTTTTGGAATGCCTGTTCGAGAACTTCAACGGCGTCTGTTTCACCGGGATAGACCGCGGCCATACCTGTTACCTGCGGATAAGACCGGCATATGTCCACCATATACGCGTTCAGTTCCCGCGCCAGGCCGGCTTTGTGTGCATAATAGTTTTGTAATCGTGCGTCGCATCGGATCGGATACCCGCACCTTTCCTTCAAAATCTTTCTAGTATGGTTATTCTATTAACCATCTTTTTCAAAATTGGAACCCAAAATTTTGTTTACGGTCGAATAGGAAGGAAACGCCTGATTGACAAATCATAGAAAATATGAAAATTCATCAGCACTGATTATGAATCAGCGACCCGTATTTATTTTTATTTCCGACTTTTCCCGTTTAGACAACGATCCCGATACAGATCGTTGCCGTGTTTGGGTATTTTTCAACCGGTAATGCTGAACCTTGAGACTCTGAACCTAGGTATGATGAAAACCACCCACAAAATTTATTTTAAAAATTCAAGAAACATGCGCGTCATCCCGGATTCCAGCGTGCACCTCGTGGTGACGTCTCCACCCTATCCGATGATCGAAATGTGGGATGACATGTTCGTCAGCCAAAATAAAAACATCCTCATGGCCTTGAAAAACAGCGACGGATCCAAGGCATTCGAACTGATGCACCAAACCCTTGATCAGGTCTGGCAGGAACTTTACCGGATACTAATCAACGGAGGGATTGCCTGTATCAATATCGGCGATGCCACCCGAACGGTTGGCGATAACTTCAGGTTGTACGCCAACCATGCCAGAATTCTAAATTCATTGCTCAAAATCGGCTTTTCCGCCCTGCCCCTGATAATTTGGCGTAAACCGACCAATGCACCGAATAAGTTCATGGGTTCGGGAATGCTACCGGGCGGCGCTTACGTTACGCTGGAACATGAATATGTTCTCATCGTGCGCAAAGGCTCTAAAAGAGAGTTCAACAGCGGGTCGGAAAAACAAACCCGGCGCGAAAGTGCGCTTTTCTGGGAAGAACGGAACAACTGGTTTTCGGATGTCTGGTTTGGCTTGATCGGCACCCGTCAGAAGCTGAAAAAAACCGCCACCCGGCTAAGAAGCGGCGCCTTTCCGTTTGAGCTGGCCTATCGCCTGGTGAACATGTATTCGGCCAAAGGCGATACGGTGGTGGATCCTTTTCTGGGAACCGGTACCACCATGTGGTCGGCCATGGCATCCGGCAGAAGCTGCGTCGGATTCGAAATCGAGACGGGCTTTAAAGAAGTTATCGCGGCCAGCCAGGATACGGTCATGGCAGCATCCAATGACTGCATTCGTCAGCGAATCAATGATCACCTTGCCTTTGTAGCGTCGCGGCTGGCTGACAAGGGCAAATTAAAGTATATAAACCGGCATTATCAGTTCCCGGTAATGACCCGCCAGGAAATAGAGCTTTTCATAAATCCATTGGAAAGCGTCGAACAAAGCGCTAAAAATTGCTTTGAAGTCGCATACGCGATTACCCCCGATCAGCAGTTCGAAGGCGACTGGAAAGATATGATACCCGACACCTCCAAAGCAGCCAAATCGAGGCAACTGCAGCTGTTTTAAAACATTGAAGATTGAAGATTGAAGATTGAATATTTGTGGTATTCTATTTTAGTTTGCCACCATCGTCTATACAGCTAAAATTAAGTTGCCAGATACCCGGCCGGGACAACCTGGAATCATAAAAATTCAATTCAATTTCAATCCTTGTAAATGCCTGTTAGTCAGTGCTTTACATAGAGTTCAAAAAATGTTTTGCGAATTTTGCGCAAAACTGAATTGATAACAGTCAAAATCCCCCAATCCCTAAATCCCTAAATCCCAAATCCCCTCAATCCCCCAATTTCTCAATCCCTGAATTAGTTTTTTTAATTTGTCGTCGGACCCAGGCCAGCCCCAGGCGGCCCCAGAGGTTAAAGGCATATAGGCTGATCGGCAGCATCTTCTCGACTAACGGGGTCAGGTAACAAATTCGAATAAACTGCAGGTAGAGCGCTTGTATATCGGGGGCATTGAGAATAATTTGATTCCTGCAACGCTCAAGTTTCCACCGAGTGGCAATTTTTCGGGCAGCGGCCTCACCATCGCGCAGTGTTACCCGCGCCTGCATGGGGTCCTGCGGCCGATAGGGCAACACCTGATCGTTTTCAAGAGCCTCGACGACTGACCGGGCCAGGCCCGACCGCCAGCCTGCACTGTCAAAATTCTTGCCCCCTCGCTTTTTGTCTATCGGATAGCAGCAGATAGTATCAATGACCGCCGCGGCCTGCTCGCAGGCCACCGGACAGCCTGAAAAGAAAATGGGTCTTATCCCGAACGGAGCCAAAGCGGATGCAAACAGCTCGATTTCAGCCATTGGCTTTCCGTTAACCTCCAAAACCGCAATCCTGGAGGTCAAGGTGTGCGCCAAAAATCCATCAGTCCCCGAGGCGGCATGCATGCCCATAAATATGACGGCCTGGGCCCGGCCTGGAACTCCTAATCCCGGTACGGGTCCGCGGCGGTAGCCGTGAATAATTTCAGCATTGGCATCGATCATCTCGGGCAACAGGTTGTATCCCGTTCGGTGGAAATCTTTTACCGTGATCCGCTTAATACCGGCATCGAAAAGCGCATCGACAACAGCAGCAACATCAAGTGTCATCGCCACACAGGCCCGGACCCACTGCGGCGTCATAAAGGAAGCGGCCCGATAATCCCAGCATCCCGAACTGCCTTCGATATCGGCCACAATTAGGACATTTCGGATTTTAGATGTGGGATTTTGGATTTTTAAATTCATCATCGACGATGACAGAATACAGAGGTCAGAGGACAGAAGTCAGAGGACAGAAGTCAGAGGACAGAAGACAGAGGACAGAAGTCAGAGGTCAGAGGACGAGTACAAACCTACTACTTATTAGTTATTTGTTATTCGAAAATCGACGATTCGCTTCAACACAATCCTTGCTCTGCCGGCCCCTGACTGCTGCCCATATCCTTTCACCTTCAACCTTTAGCCTTTAACCTTTGGCCTTTAACCTTTAGCCTCTATGCCAACCTTAAATTGAAAGATTGTTTTTGCCGAACGCCGCAAACCGAATGCCGAATACCCTATACCTTATACCCTATGTATACCTTATACCCTATGTATACCTTATACCACTTGCTGTATCGATTGAATCCGCTGCAATACCGGCGGATGAGAATAGTTTAAAAAAACGTAGAACGGATGTGGCACCAGATTGGACAGATTGTTGACGGAAAGCTTTTTTAATGCTTGCGCCATGGACCGGGGATCACGGGTCGTTTCAACTGAAAACCGATCCGCCGCCGTTTCGTTTTTGCGCGAAAGCATCTGCATGAATATCGCGATGAAAAAACCCAGGGGCGAATAGAGCATGCCAAAGAAAATCAAGCCTGCGTAGACCGATTTTTGGGGCACATAAAACGCATCGAAGAGGCCTTGATAAGAAATAAAAAGAGAGAGCAGGTAAAGCATGAGTCCCATCTGGAGAATTCCGAGAATCATGGACTGGAGGATGTGCTTTTTTTTGTAATGACCCATCTCATGGGCCAGAACGGCCAACAACTCGCCCGGTGTGTGCTGTTTGATCAGGGTGTCAAAAAGAACAATACGCCGGTGTTTGCCGAAACCGGTAAAAAAAGCATTGGATTTGCTGGATCGCCGCGACCCATCCATGACATAGACATTTTCGATCGGAAAATTGATCGATCCGGCGTAGGATAAAATAGATGACTTCAACTCCCCTTCTTCCAGGGGTGAAAACTTATTGAAAAGCGGCATTATCCAGGTTGGCGCAATATATTGTACCCCGAGCATGTAAAGCGTGACGACTATCCAGCAATACCACCAGGCATTGGCGCCGGCATATTCGAAGAACAGCAGAATTCCGGCTAATAGCGGCGTTCCAATCAGTATCCCGAGCAAAATTCCTTTAGCAAGGTCCAGCCAAAATGTAGACCAGGTTGTTTGATTGAAACCGAAACGCTCTTCAATTACAAAAGTGGAATAGATGCTGAACGGCAGGGTGAGGATCGATTTGACCGATATCAGGATCCCCATGTATATCAGGCCGCTGACGACAGGTCCGTGGTCAAGGGATCGCACCCACTGATCCAGCAGCGGGAATCCTTTGCCGAACCAGAAAACAAGGATCAGACAGACATTGAAGGCTCCGGAAATCCAACCGAAACGGGTATTGACTTTCAAATATTGTTGAGATTGGCGATAGCGATCCGGATCATAAATTCCCTCGAAGGCCCGGGGTAAATCGCTTCGCAGCATTTTCAAATTGAGATGGTCGGCAATGCCGTTGAGTATAAGATCGAAAACGATAGCCAGCAGGATGATCAAAGCGATGGTGTTCATATGTCGAGAGTCTCAAATCGTCATAATTGAATATTATTTTCTTTGTATTTAAAGAGGATGCCGAAAAAATCTCAAATAGCAAATAATATCCAATGACCAAAATCACAAATTCAAAGCACTTGGCACATTACCTAGACAACTGGTTTGGTTTATTTGTAATTTCGAATTTTGAATTTGTTTGTCATTTGGTGCTTGTGATTTGGTATTTCCAGGTTCTAAATCTGACTTTCTCTCTGAAGAATTAAATGACGATATCGCAGCTATATTCGTTTCTTTATTTCAGAGGCTTCCACAAGTTGGACCAGTTTCTCATAGGGTTGGGCGCCCACCAGGGACATTCCGTTCAACATGAAGGTCGGAACGGCCGTGACACCCTTTTGATACGATCGATTCCAATCGGCGTCTACCGCATCTTTAAAGGTTCTTTTCGCGAGCACATCCCGGACATCACTCTCAGACAATCCAATCGACGTGCCCAGGTCGGTCAGGGTCGAATCCAGGGCGATGTTCAGACCGTCAGCAAAATAAGCTTTAAAGGCCGCCATGTGGAACTGGTCGCCAAAACCTTGCCTTTCCGCAAATTTACCCAATTCCTGGGCCAGTCGGCTATTATAAGTCTTCTCGCGATTGCCAAGCGGCAACCCAATTTCGGCCGCCACGCTTGATAAATGTTCAAGCACCTGCTCAATATTGATGGGACGCCCGGCAAAAAGCTGCTCCAAAGTCATTCCTTCTTGTGGTGTATCCGGATGCAGCGGAAACGCGGTCCACATAATCTCAATTTCATACTCGGTTTTCAATTGTTCAACACGCCCGGTGATGAAATAACACCAGGGTCAAACATAGTCGGAAAAAATTTCCAGTATCGAATGTTCGGACATGGTCGGCTCCCCTAAAACGACTAACGACGGTTGGCATTATACCTGGTTCGCCGCACTGAAAGAGGTGAATCCATCGCACCTTTCCAAAGCAATGGCGCATAAAAGTGATGATAAGGATTGCAAAAATAGCTGTCAATGCATAAAAAAGGGGTGGTTCATGGGGAATGAACCACCCCGGATAGAGGAAAGTGTTAAGGGTTAGTTTGAAAAGTTAACCGATTAACAACTTAGCAGCATTTGCTGCTTGATCTAAATATAATACCACATCGTAGCATGTCAAGCATAAACTGCAAAATTATTCGAACTATGAATTCATCGTCCGAAAGTTAAGCTTCGACAACAGTTTCATACTTTTTCAACAGATCCTCAATCGCTTCTTCGAGCAGATCGTTTTGCCGTTTTTCCAGCTGCGCTGCCAGAATTTTTATCTGTCTGATTAAATCTGCGTCTAATGTTGTGTTATACATCTTTCTATTATTCATAGGCATATCTGGTCATTTTTAAAGGGTTTATAATCTCAATCAGATAGGGTTCATCAGTTTCGGCATGGCAACCCTAAAACGATATTGTCAATCAAGTCGATTCTCGCACCGGTAAGCGGATGCGGCCGAGCCAATGGGATAGTTATACATCCAAACGATATGGGTGGCTTCCATATTATTGGCACGCTCCATTACTTTTAGTTCACCATCATAAAATTCATCAAATTGATAATTGGTTACAAATTTACCCGGGTCCGAGGACTCTGATATCGTGTCCAGATATTGGCAATCCCGCACCATTTTCTCTTCGGCGACGCGCAAATTTGGAAAACGATATTTTGTGCAGCTGCAAAATACAATAATTAACCCAATAAGGATTAATTGAATTGCCGGATTTCTCATTGCCATTGCGCAAGGCCTCTGCTCTGCAAGTGTCGTCGAGCAACCATTTATTAAAGAATTTCGATTATTTTAATTATTTTAATAAAAATAATCGATTATGTCAAAAAATCGGCGAAAAAATCATCGAATACCATATGGCGGCAGCTGGATTTTGTGCTGGGAAAGCGAGTCTGGAACCGTTAAATAAGGTTCAAAAGAAGGATCCGTTCCGTTGGGCTGGTTTTGTCGACCCCCATCATCGGAGTCTGGCACTTATTATTTTGAAGGCGGGTAACCCGTTAATTTCGAGTTGCGGGGTTGGCCGGTTGTTTCCGGCAAAACAGTCTCATCCGATTTGCTTAACAAATTCGCCGATGGCGTTGTATACTTTTTCAGCACCGTTTCCCAACAATATCCCGTGACGGTCGAAATTAAACAATATGTACTCTTTATCGTTGGTGCCGATACGCTCAAATATTTTCCTGGATCCCTTCGGGTCGACCACCGGATCCCGGCGCGACTGGATGATCAAGACCGACATTTTCAAATTGGGCAATTTGGGTTCCAGATCATTCATCAACCGTTCGATTTCCCTGACACCCGAGATGGGATTGCGCAGGTAATTGATGTGCGGATTTTCAGGTTTGTTCTCAACGAACTCTTTTTTGGGTCCAACTTTATAGGCGCGGTCCATGATTCGGTTCCACATATCCACGGCCGGCGCAAATTTTGATGAAAAATCCATCAAAGTCATCGGGGCGGCAACCGCAAATACCCCGGCGATCTCTTCGACTCTGGCGGCCAGATCCAGGGCCAGTCCTGCTCCGGTCGAAAATCCACCGACCACGACCTTGCGACAGATGCTGCTGATAATCGCATATCCGCGGTCAATGGAACGCATCCAATCCTGATAGGACCGCAAGGCAAGGTCGTCGGGGGAGGTTCCATGCCCTTTCAAGCGGGGGACATAGACCCAATAGCCCATTTTGCCCAGAAATCTTGCCAGTCCCTCAACCTCACGCGGCGCGGCCATATAGCCGTGTGAAAGCAGGATACCGACTTTTTTGGATTTCCCTTTGACCAAAAACGGCCTTCCGACGTTCATGGGCTTGGACTCCTGCTGGATGTAATACTCGTGGTAGTCGGATTCGAACTCTTTTTCATCCTGCGCCATCAGGTCTTTGGCCACCCTTTTTTTAATCAGTAAACCCGGAAGGGAGGAAATACGACGGATGATTCGCTGCAGGTCGGCGAGGGGTTCGGCCGCATTGGCAATGACATCAATGGGGTTGTCAATTCGGGCACGATGAAATTCATAGGGTGAGGAAAACGAGGCATGGTTTTTTACATACCCGTCCTCGTTTCTATTCAGGTTCCCTTTTTCCAGGGCAATTGAAATAAATTCGTCGACTTTTCCCAGACTGTCATCGGTTAACAAATGAATCTGGTCTTGCTGGAGCCCGGGATGCAGGTGCAGATCCGGTTGTTTTTGGAGCATATATGCGGCTATAAAAATCCGGCGGCGGAAATCCATTGCATCCAATTTCTTGGACCGCATTAACTTCAGCATCGAGGCAAAGAGGTGATCGAGGTTGACGGCCGTCATGCCATAAATATCAGCCATGTAGCGCTGCATCAGCTTTAGCGCCTCATTGCGCAGGACGCTTTTGGAGGCGATGGGGTCGTCAAAATCGATTCTTTTTGATGTTTCGATATCTTTTCGAATCGGAGCGTTTTGCAGATAATCAACAACCGCTATCGGATCGCCAAAGTGGATGTCGAGATCCACCCCTGAAATCAGCATGGATCCTTCGGTCATCAGTTCCTCCACGACTCTTTCGGGGAGGTCGTCCACTAACCGCAGGGCCAGCTTGCTCAAAATATTTTCCCTGGCTCTGATGGGGTAGTACGTCAGATTGACGGGCACGATGTAGGTACTCCGATTGAGCACCGGATCCAGGGATTCGATTTGAAACAGGTCCATCAGATACTGGGCTTCAGCCGGCTTGGTCTGCGATAGCTGCCGTAATCGCTGCCGGTAGAATTCAGTCCGCAGGGCCAGTGTGCCGGCTCCGGTATGGGGAGGATGCTTGCCGCCGGCCCAGGATATCATGAACTGGCCTTTTTCAATTATTTTCTTGTTTTTGACCATCCTGCCTTCGGGAAAAATAATCCAATTCGCTTCCCCGGTCAGCAACGTTTTTACAATGAGTAGATCCCGGTCGGGACTTTTGGTCGAAACCGCCCCCACCCTTTCCAGGTAGCTGCCAAATGCACCCCTGAACAACTCGTAGTCGGCCAATGACCACACCGGAACTTTGGTAAGGGAAAAAATCTGGGCGGGCATCAAAAAAGTTTCCAGCCGGGTAAAATGATTGATAACGAAAATTATCGACTCGTCAGGAATCTTCTCCTGAGCATGAATGGCGATATTCGCCTTTGAGAGATTGGACAGCGTTTTGATGGCAAATCCGGTTGATCGGTAGGCGAATCGGTTCATGGGCAGCGGCCTTTGGTAAGTTTTTGTCACCCCTGGGGTTAGTAGACGCTTTGCACTTTTTTATAATATGCGAAATTCGGACCGGAATCAACAAGCATTATTTTCAGTGTATGTTTACCAATTATCGATTTTCTGATATCCTCTGCCAGCCGTTGTCAAAATTAAAGCTTTATTGATGAAGATGGTCTGCTTTAGATATTTAGTAACCCGGCAAAAGCATTGCTCGTATCAAAACTGCGAATTGCCTGCGCTGCCAACTCGGTTCAGGCTGGAGTTTTTCGAGGCGTTGGGGCTGGGAAATGATACGGTGCGAAACGTGTTCAAACTTAAAATTGGAGGCTTGGTGTGTATTCTAAAATTCTTATTCTTCGTTTTCCGAAAGATGAAGTGCATAAGCCGATCGTGTATCACTTGACCAAGGACTATGACCTGGTTTTCAACATTCTCAATGCCGCCATTTTGCCGCGCAAAGAAGGCGTTGCGGTGCTGGAAATATCAGGTACCAAGAAAAACTTCAAGGAAGGGGTTAAATTTCTCGAAGCCCAGGGCGTTAAAGTCCAGAGTGCGTCCCAGGAAATTAAACGCAACAAGCGCAAATGCACTGATTGCGGCGCCTGCACGGCAGTGTGCCCCACGGGAGCACTTGCGGTTCAGCGGCCGGAAATGAAGGTGAATTTCGATCAAAAAAAATGCAGTATCTGTGAATTGTGCGTGCCGGCCTGTCCGCCCCGGGCCATGGAAGTGCTGCCGACGAACCAGGCTTTTTTTGAATGAAGCCCACGACGGCAGTGGCCATAAGCGGCGGGGTGGATTCATTGATGTCGGCCTATTTATTGAATGAACAGGGCCTGAATGTTGTCGGCATTCATTTTATCACCGGATATGAAACCGATTCCACGGTTTCCCGCAGCCGGTCTCAGGGATCGAAAAAAAAACACGATGTCCTTAAAATCGGTGAGCAGCTGGGAATTGCGATCGAAATAGTTGATGTACGACATGAATTTCAGGAAAAGATTGTCGGCTATTTTTGCCGATCTTATCAAAGCGGGCGCACTCCGAACCCCTGCATGCACTGCAATCCCACCATTAAATTCGGCGCCATCCTCGCCCATGCGCATAAAATCGGCGCCCGGCAGCTGGCCACCGGCCACTATGCCCGCATAAAAAAAGACCAATCCGGTAACCACCGCCTATTCAAGGGCCGCGACCCCCAAAAGGATCAGTCCTACTTTCTGGCCCGCTTGACGCAGGGACAGTTGGCCAACGCCTGTTTTCCACTCGGTGAAATGGAAAAATCGATTGTAAAAAAAATGGCAGTTCAAAAAGGGCTGTATCCGGTCACCCGAAGCGAAAGCCAGGATGTCTGTTTCATAAAAGATGAAGGCTATGCTGAATTTTTAGCCCAACAAACCGGATTTGATCCACAACCGGGAGCAATCGAAACGGTCAGGGGTCAAACCATTGGTGAACATCAGGGGCTGCACCTTTTTACCATCGGCCAGCGACGCGGCATCAACTGCCCCGCGGCTGAGCCCTATTATGTAGTGCGAATGGATGCGGAACGCAATCGGTTGATCGTCGGGGCGAAGGATGACCTTCTGTCCGCCCAATGCCGGGTAACCGACATCAACTGGATCGGCCGGGAACCGGTCGCCCCCCTGGAAATAAACACCCGGGTCCGCTACCGTTCTAAAGAAGTGCCGACCACCGTCATACCCCAGGCTGATTACACCGCCCTGGTAAAATTTAAAAAACCTCAGCCCGCCGTCACCCCGGGTCAGGGTGCGGTGTTTTATCGGGACGATGAGGTGCTGGGTGCCGGCTGGATAGTGTAGCTGGTAGCTCATAGGTCATAGCGCATAGCTGATAGCTGAGGGCATGGAGCAAAGCGCATAGGGCATGGCGCCATGGTGCAAGGGGCAGAGGGCAAAGGGCGTAGTGCAGTGGACAAGGCCCGAGAAGGTCAGAAGGTGAGAAGGTCAGAAGGTGAGAAGGTCAGAAGGTGGGAAGGTGAGAGGAGCAGCAGCCGAGAAAATGAGCGGCGAAGGGCCTGTGATTTTATGGTATCTGTAATTACCGTTGGAAAGCTGACCGATTTGGTGCGGGTCGTAAAGCGTTGATGTTGACTGGACTAAATTGCTGGTTAGCTTTGTTGAATTGATTCGAAAGTAATGCTCCTTCCGCAGAGCGGGAGGCCTCAGAAGGCCTCAGAAAGCCCCCTGGAAGGGGGCTGGATTAAGCGCTCATCGTTTAAAATCCAAAATAGGAAGCACGAATTGCGAAAAGTGATAAAAAAGTATGGGACGCAGATTTTCACAGATAAATTATTCCAGGTCCGCCTGGCGGTTGAAGAAGCAATGCAGTAAAGTCTGCGAGTGTAATTAGCTTTTTTTCGCCGAAGGCGATGGAGTGAATTGGTCTTAAAATCTGCGTGCATCTGCGAAAATCCGCGTCCTAAAAAAATAAAATAACATGTCGAAATTTTCCATCACAACCTTGGGCTGCAAAGTCAACCAGGCCGAATCTGAAGCCATAGCCCAGGAATTGCTGACTTCCGAATGGTCGACAGCCAGCAGTTGCGAAAAGGCCGAGGTTTGTATCGTGAACACCTGCACGGTAACCCAAAAGGCTTCCATGCAGTCCAGGCAGGCAATACGCAAGGCCATCCGGGCCAATCCGAAAGCCCGGATTGTGGTAACCGGATGCTATGCCCAGACGGCACCGCAGGAAATCGCAGGCATCGAGGGCGTCGATTACGTTATCGGACAGGACCAAAAGCTGACCATCAGCCGCATGATCCAGGAGCCGGGCAATGCTGATTTTGACAATCAGGAAACCGGGTCCGGTGAGGTTCCCGCGAATCGTCAATTCCAAGCAATGCCCGCGGCGATTTCCGCACCCCGGACCCGCCCTTTTTTAAAAATCCAGGATGGCTGTGACGCTTACTGCACCTACTGCATTGTCCCCTATGCCAGGGGTCGCAGCCGCAGTATGCCGCCGGAAAATGTTTTGCAAGGCATCCAGCAACTGGTTGATGCCGATTTTCATGAAGTGGTGCTCACCGGCATCCATCTCGGGGCCTACGGACAAGACCTTACGTCGGGCGGCAACCTGGCAGCGCTGCTGCGTCGCATTCGGGATCTGGCGTCAGTGGATCGGGTCCGCCTGAGCTCGATCGAACCGCTTGAGCTGACCACGGATGTCATAGAATTGGTTGCCGGGTCGCCAAAGTTCTGCCGTCATTTTCATATACCGCTGCAAAGTGGTGATGATCGGATCCTGGCAAAAATGGGACGCCCCTATACGCGACAGGCCTTCATTGACTTGGTCGCCACCATAAAGAAATTGATGCCGGATGCCGCAATCGGGGCGGACACACTCATCGGTTTTCCCGGTGAATCCGACGATTCATTTGAAAGCACCTATAATTTAATAAGTGATCTGCCGCTAAGCTATTTGCATGTGTTTCCGTTTTCAGCGCGTCCCGGTACGCCGGCTGCCGGTTATGCGGATAAAATCCCCCGGGCAGTTATTAAAGATCGGTGTGAACGGATGCGCCGGCTGGGATTGGCCAAACGGACTCTTTTTTACCGACAATTTGTCGGCCAGACGATGCCGCTGTTAATCGAAACGAAACGCAATGACGCCAGCGGTTTGTTGAAAGGAATACCGTCTAATTACCTGCCCGTGCTGATTGCCGGCGGGGATGAATTAAAAAATAAAATTATCGATGTGCGAATCGAAAGAATGGAGGGAAATAGGTTGTTCGGCAGTCAGGTCATATAACTTTTTTTAATAGGACACGGACCAACCCGGACAATCACAGCTTTAAAAGTCATGAAATATTTAGTCCTCCGCAACGCTTCATAAATATAATTGTTATTCAAGCCAAACACCCAACAGGAGAAAATTATGACGACAAAAAACGACTACAAAGAAGATCTCGATCGGGCTACTGCTGTATTTGAAACCAATATAGGAACTTTCGAGGCTGAGCTTTATGCCAGGGAATGCCCGGAAACCGTGTGGAATTCTATCAATCTGGCCGAAGGACGACAAGAAACGGATAAAGGGGGTAATTATTATGACGGATTGACTTTTCACCGGGTAATAGAAGGTTTTGTAATCCAGGGCGGATGCCCCCAGGGAACGGGCACCGGTGGCCCGGGATACAGATTCGGGGATGAATTTGATTCGTCCCTGAGGCATGACAGTGAGGGGATTCTGTCCATGGCCAACGCCGGTCCCGGCACCAACGGCAGCCAATTTTTCGTAACCCTCGGCCCCACGCCCCATTTGGACAACCGGCACTCGGTGTTTGGCAAAGTCGTCAAGGGCCTTGATGTTGTCAAATCAATCGGGTCCTGCCAAACCGGTCCCCGGGATCGACCGGTGGAAGCCGTCGTCATGGAGAAGGTCACAATTCAGAGGTAACTGAAGTGGGAAGTCGGAGGTCGGAATGCGGAAGTGGGAATGCGGCCTTCGACAGGCTCCCCTCGACAAGCTCGGGGCTTGATATATTCGAACGGCAGGCGAGTCAAAGTGGGAAAAACGAAGCTGAGAAGTTAAGAAAGTAAGACGGTGGGAGGGATTTAAATACGGAAAGTGTGGAACTGTTTATCATTTACCTCATCTTCTCAACTTCTCATCTTCTCACCTTCTAGGTGTCCTCTGACCTCTGTCCTCTGACCTCTGTCTTCCGCGCGCCGCGGCGGAGTTCGGAGAATAAAGACGTGACCACTTTATTCTGACTTCTGTTTCCTGAAACCCGACACCTGACACCTGAAACCTTTTGTTGCCATGCACATCGCTATCAGCAGGCAGTTCGGTGAAATAGAGGCATTTCAATTCGGCTATGGTCCGGTGGGGCGGCCTTTTATGATGGTCTATGTCTACGCTGTGGACGGCGTGATCATCGATACCGGCCAGCGCAATATGCAAAAGCATGTCATCGAACTGCTCCGGAACACGCAACCGAACAGAATTCTTTTGACCCACCATCACGAGGATCACAGCGGCAATGCCGCAGCCCTTGGCCGATTGCATGGAATCGACATTTTCGGCCATCCCATAACCGCTGAAAAGATGGCGGCAAAGCGCAAAATTCTACCATATCAGCGCTATATTTGGGGAAAATCGGTAGATGTCACGACTAAGCCGCTGGAATCGCTGATTGAATCCAATCGCTTTATCTTTCGGCCGATTCATACTCCCGGACACAGCCGGGATCACACAGTATTTCTCGAAGAAAAAAACGGCTGGCTGTTTGCCGGCGATCTTTACCTTGGAGACCGGATCAAGTATTTTCGCTCGGATGAAAAAATATTCGATCAAATCGACTCGCTCAAGAAAATGCGTAATTTCGATTTCCATGCATTGTTTTGTTCTCACAACCCAATCCTGGAAAACGGTAAAAAGCGATTAGAGTGTAAGCTGCAATTTTTGGAAGATATCGTCGGGCAGGTTCAATTGCTGCAGAAAAAGGGATTGTCCGATAAGGCAATTATTAAGCGGATGGATCCCGGGAGGGACCGGTGGGTTAAGCTGATGACGATGGGCAACGTCAGTATGGCCAATATGCTTAGATCGGCTTTATGTGGCCGTACTTTCGCCTAGTAGATTCTGCTCCTGTTCCGGACCGGATGGTAAACCGCCGCCAGAAAGGAGCCCACTGCTCCTGTTATCCGGTCTAAATAAATGCTGTTTCCATTGCAAGGCCGCCTTAAACACAAAAAGCGCAATATTGAATTTGCGCTTTTTGTGTTTATAGTTTGTGGTGCCGAAGGCGAGACTCGAACTCGCACAGGCGTACGCCCACTAGACCCTGAACCTAGCGCGTCTACCAGTTCCGCCACTTCGGCACGCTTAAAAATATTGATTTAATTCAGGTTGTGGTCTACATATATCTATTTTAGGATTCATGTCAAGCGCATAATTGATGGCTTTGAAATAAATTTCAAAAATGGCCAATTTTCAGAGTCGGGCAGGAGGCCTTACATTCCGGCGGTAAATTTGGAATGCCGGCTATCAAAAATAAATATTTATGAAAACTTTCACTCATCTTGACCAGATCATCGAACCGTTTAAAAATGCCGTGATTACCATCGGCAATTTCGACGGCGTCCACATCGGACATCAGGCCCTATTTCATGAAGCCATCGAAAAAGCTGAAGCCATCGGCGGCACCTCTGTCGCCATGACGTTTGAACCCCATCCGCTGCGGGTCATGAAAAAAAATAATCATCCGCCTTTAATCACACTCTATGAACAAAAATCCGAGTTGATTCAGCGCACCGGTATCGATGTACTCATTTGCGTCCCCTTCACCCTCGAATTTGCGGCCCTGACCCCCAGACAATTCGTGGGGGGCGTGCTGGTCAATAAAATAGGTATGAAAGCGATCGTAGTCGGTGAAGATTACAGTTTCGGTAAAAATCGGGCAGGCGATCTCGACCTGTTGAAATCCTTTGGACCTGAGTATGGATTCGAGGTCACCGTGGCCGGCTGGATTAAATCGGCCCAGGCGAAAGCTGAAAGAATCAGCAGCACTAAAATCAGGCAGATGGTAATGGAGGGCCGGATGGAACGAGCCGAAAAAATGCTGGGCCGCAACTACCAGATTCGGGGCAAGGTCGTCGCCGGCCGTGATCGCGGCGGCAAAGTGCTGGGAATACCGACCGCCAATATCAACCTGCACGATGAATTGTGCCCCAAAACCGGAATTTATGCCGTGACCGTGGAATGTGAAGACCGGCAGCACCGGGGAGTTGCGAATATCGGTTACAGCCCGACCTTTGATGACCATGAATTTACAGTCGAGGTGCATATTCTCGATTTTAGTGATAATATATATGATAAGAAAATTCGAGTGAATTTTATCAAACGCATCCGCGATGAGATCAAATTTTCCAACATCTCGGAGTTGATCGATCAGATCAATATCGATATTGAGGCTGCTCGCAAAATTTTAGCATCATGATCAGGAAATGCTGACTGCTTCTGTTAAAGATTATCGCACCACGAAAGCCTCGAAGAGTACGACGATAAGGCTATGAAATTGTCTGATCTTCTGCGCAGCATCAAATAATTAATCCGCTTAGCTGATGATCAAAAGCATTGTACCGTTTTCAAAAAACTGGTTTTCACTGTGGATGTGCGGCGCTTCAGGGCGGAGTAATTATGACCAAAAAAATGACGATCTCATTTATTGTGGGATTGGTAATCTCGGCCGCGGCGCTTTATTTTGCATTTCGGGATGTTCCCCTCGGCGATCTGGTTAATTACCTGGCATCCATCAATTACGTATGGATTTTACCGGCGTTAGGGCTGGTCATGATTTCGTTTTATCTCCGGGCGCTGCGGTGGCGGTTAATTCTGATGTCGACCCAGAAAGTAACGGTCGGCCGGGCTTTTCACTTGATGATGATCGGCTTTATGATAAACTGTGTTCTGCCGGGACGCCTGGGCGAAATCGCGCGTCCCATCATTTTACTAAAAAAAGAAAAGGTGCCCTTTACAACCGGTCTGGCCACAGTGGCGGCCGAACGAATTTTCGACATTTGCCTGCTGCTCATCCTCTTTATCGTGACGGTCAGTGCTATCGAAATACGCCCCGATGTCAATGTCGCCTTTGGTAAGTATCATCTGAATCGCACGACCCTTGATACCATCTTCAGCGGAATGCTGAAATTAGGAGTTGTGTTAATCGTCGGCGTCATACTTGTGACCATTGGTACGGTTCGCAATTTTTTCTATATAATTATCAGGTATCTACCTAATCTACTCTTCTTTGCCGGCCAGAACATCCAAGAAGGGATACGATTAAAAATTAGCGAACCCATCATTGGAATCCTCGAAAACATCGCCCAAGGTTTCACGTTGGTCCGATATCCCGGGAAAATTATTCTATGCAGCATATTATCCTTGCTGATCTGGGGTCTCATAGCGATGTCATACTATATATTTTCTCTGGGCAGCCCGGGAATCGATATGACGTATTTTGAACTATCTGTGGTCATGGTGATAATCTGTTTTTTTATTTCATTGCCATCGGTCCCGGGTTGGTGGGGACTCTGGGAAGCCGCAGGGGTTTTCGCCCTGTCCTTCTTCGGAGTTTCAGCCAAGGAGGCTGCCGGGTTTACTCTAGCCAACCATGCCCTGCAGGTATTTCCGGTAATCCTTGTGGGCCTGGCGTCGGCCATGGTTCTCAGTGTAAATATTCGGCAGATGACCTTTAACGGCCGGGAATACCGTCAACAACTGCCAAGGGTGAAACCCGATTGATAGGATGAGCTCATGAGTTGGTGAGCACTTGAGTTGGTAAGTTCGTAAGTTGGTTAGCTCGTCAGATGTTGAGCTGGTGAGTTTGTGAGCGGGTCAGTTCGTAAGGTGGTGAGCTCTTAAGCTTGAGAGCTCAGCAGCTTTTCTCTCACGAACTTAAGAGCTTACGAACTCAACAGCTTTTCTCTCATGGACTTATGAGCTTACGAACTTATGAACTCGTGTACTTATAAACTATTATAGACAGATACGGATAATATTATGTCCTCACTTGATATTCTCACATACCCCGATAAATTTCTGAATGAACCGACCAAGCCTCTGGAAAACATCGATGGCCAGGTCCAGCAGATGATCGATAAAATGGCCGACACCATGTACGAAGCCCCCGGGATCGGGCTGGCGGCGATCCAGGTTGGCTGGGACAAAAGCCTGCTGATTTATGATATAGCACCGCGTGATGAGGACCGCTCACTACAGGTCCTGATTAATCCTAAAGTTGTTACCAAAGAAGGTGAGATTTTATCAGAAAATGAGGGTTGCCTCAGTGTTCCCGATTTCAGGGCGGATGTCAAACGCGCAGCCAATGTCACGGTCGAAGCCAACGATCGTGAAGGCAATCCCATTCGCATGGATGCAGAAGGGCTTTTGGCCATCGTCCTTCAGCATGAAATCGACCATTTGGAGGGCACCCTGTTTCTCGAACACATCAGTTCCTTAAAGCGGTAAATGTACAAACGCCGCATCAAAAAACAGATGAAGGCAAAGTGACAGAATGACTTAGTAAAGGAATGACTAAAATTGCAAAATGACTAAAATGCCTAAAGTTAATGTATTCTGTCGATTTTACAATTTTAGCTCATTTTAGTTCATTTTATTGACTCCCGACAGTCAGTCATTAATTCGATACGCGCATTAATCTTTTAAGTAGGCTTAGAGATGACTCACAAGTATAAAATAGTATTCATGGGTACTCCTCCGTTTTCAGTGCCCGGCCTGCAAGCCCTGTATCAAAACGGGCATGAAATTGCTCTGGTTGTCACGCAGCCGGATCGTCCCAAAGGCAGAGGCCGCCGCATGACGCCTTCACCGGTTAAACAGACCGCCCTGGAACTTGGCTATCAGGTCATCCAGCCGCCATCAGTAAAAACAGCGGATTTTGTGGATCAAATCAAGTCCCTGAAACCGGATTTTCAGGTGGTCATCGCCTATGGCAAAATTTTGCCCGAAAAAGTCCTGGTCCTGCCCCGCATCGGCACTATTAATATCCATGCTTCACTGCTGCCCAAGCTGCGTGGCGCAGCCCCCATCCAATGGGCCGTTATCAATGGTGACACTGAAACGGGAGTGTGCTCAATGCTGATGGACAAGGGTATGGACACAGGCGATGTTCTTTTAAGCGTAAAAGAAGCCATCGATCCGGCCGATACTGCCGGCACGCTGCATGACCGGCTGGCGGTGGCCGGAGCCCAAGTCTTGATTGACACATTGAGCGCTTATTCCGAAAATACCATTCAACCCATCCCCCAGAACCACAATCTTGCAACTTACGCTCCGCTGCTTACCAAGGATGACGGCCTCATCAACTGGAATAAATCCGCCAAAGCCCTGGACAATTTCATACGGGGAGTTAACCCTTGGCCCGGCGCCTATACTTTCTGGGAAGACAAACGCTTGAAGATATTCCGATCCACCCCCGTTTCAGCGGACATTTCGGAACCTCCCGGCACTGTTTTAGCGGGATTCCCGGACGAGCTGCGAGTGGCTGCCGGTGACGGCCTGCTATCGATACTGGAAATTCAGGGCGCTTCCGGAAAACGCCTGGCAACTAAAGAATTTTTGCGAGGACATCCGATACCGCCTGGCACAATTTTAGGATAGTCTTCCATCCCCCGGGTACATATTTTTCCAGTAAACAATTCAGCGAGGTCTGTCATAACAAAAATTTCAAACTACAAGCACCAAATTGCAAATAAATCCAAAATTCGAAATATCAATGACCAAAACAAAGCAAATTAAAAAGTTATTACGCAATGTTTCGAATTTGTGATTTTGGTCATTGGAATTTGTTTGTTATTTGATATTTGGGATTTGTTATTTTGAAACTGTCCACCCCCGAAATGTAATATTTGAAACAGAAATTGAAGCAATAACATTCTATAAAGCCTCTCTCATGCCCTTCAATGCCCGCAAAAGCGCCCTAGACACCCTCAATACCCTGGATAGGGGACAACGCACACTGGATTCTATCCTGGAAAAAAAATTCAACGCCGTGTCCGCAGGTTCGCGACAGGATCGCGCATTGTTTCAGACCTTGGTTTACGGGGTATTGCGTTGGCGGGGACGTTTGGATTATGTAATCTCCCATTTTTCCACCACCCGGTTCAATAAAATCAACCCCAATGTGTTGAATATTCTGCGTTTGGCCCTGTTTCAAATAATGTACCTGGACCGGATACCGGATTCGGCTGCGGTAAACACGGCTGTCGAGCTGGCCAAAACGTCCGGTGCACCGTGGGTAACCGGTTATGTCAATGCATTGTTGCGCAAGGCCGCCGGCAAATATGAAAGTATATCTTATCCGGATCAGCCGCAAACATCCGTTGCTGCCATGGCAGTTCAGAAATCATTCCCTGATTGGATAATTCGCAAATGGGTGAATCGTTATGGATCGAAAAATACGGCGGCCTTGTGCGACAGTTTGAATTCAATCCCGCCGCTAACCGTGCGCGCCAATACCCTTAAAGCCTCACGGGATCAATTGGCAGAGGCACTGAACCAAGAGGCCGCGCACCTGCAGCCGACGCGTTATGCGCCGGATGGCATCACTTTTGCGAATCCCGTCGCATCGATACCGCAGCTCGCTGCTTTTAAAAAAGGCTGGTTTCAGGTGCAGGATGAGGCCGCCCAGCTGGTTTCGCTGCTGTTGGATCCGCAGCCAGGCGAAACTGTATTGGATGCCTGCGCGGGGCTGGGCGGCAAAACCGGCCACATGGCGCAGCTGATGAGAAATGATGGGGTTTTACTGGCTGTAGATAAAAGTGAAAGCAAACTTGCGCGATTAAAAAACGATATGCAGCGGCTGGGTGTATCGATCCTGTCTGCCGTCCATCACGACCTCGAACAAAAACTGCCCAGGGACCAACTGACCGGTTTTGACCGTATTCTGCTGGATGCCCCCTGCTCGGGTCTTGGCGTGATACGACGGAATCCTGATATAAAATGGCAATCATCCAAAAAAAATTTGATAAAGTATAAAAATAGGCAGTTGTCCCTGCTCAACAATGTTTGCCGTCATCTAAAGCCATCCGGTATCCTGGTCTATGCCGTGTGCAGCCCCGAACCCGAGGAAAATGAAGAGGTTCTTAATGAGTTTTTGAATATTCACGAAGACTTTGATATAAATAAAGGATTTGGACAACTTCCCGACGAGGTTTGTGCAATGGCTGAAGTACCGGGCGTTTTCAAATCTTTTCCACATTTAAAGCAGATGGACGGCTTTTACGCGGTTCGGCTGCAACGGAACCCATGATCGCAAAGATTGCAAAAATCTCGGCCTTGATACTGGTATTTTTGATGGTAGCTGGAGCTAGTGCCTACCTTACATTGACTCTCATTATTGACAGTGAAGATGCAGTCATCGTTCCGGATTTAGTGGGCAAAGACGTGGTATCCGCACTTGAGATGCTGACCGACCTTCAATTAAATACCAAAGTCAATGGTTCCGAGTACAGCCAACTGTTTCCAAAAAACCATGTTATCTTCCAGGAGCCTGAAGCAGGAGCTGAAATTAAGAAGGATCGAGATGTCAGAATTATCATTTCCAAAGGCGCCAAGTCTATTTTAATGCCTAACGTGGTCAGTCTATCTGAAAGACAGGCACGTATGATAATTGAAGAAAACGACTTTCTCCAGGGTAATTTGACGCACACCTACAGTGCTGAATTTGAAAAAGACCGGGTCATCGTTCAGGTCCCAAACCCCGGGACTTTGACACCCCGGGGGGCGCCGGTAGATATCCTGGTCAGTTCAGGGCCAAGACCCGTTAAATACTTAATGCCAGATCTTCACGGCCAGTCATTTGATCAGGCAGTGCTGAAGATCGAGAACACGAACCTGACAGTCGGCAATATACGATCGCGTTTTGATAAAAAAAAATCGCGTAATGTTATAATAAACCAGGGTCCCCCGGCAGGTTACAGTGTAGCGAAGAGCAATCCGGTTGATCTGATCATCAATCGCCCCTCACCTGAATCAGAGACCGGTCGCCTGCGCCGGCCGTTATACGGCAGCCTGCTGCTGCATCGAATCGACAGCGGATTTCTTAAAAAGCGAGTTCGCATTGAGTTGGAAAGCACCGAGGCGACCACCGATATCTTCGATGACTATATTAAACCCGGTGATGAAATTTGGGTCCTGGTTCCCAGAGATCGTGATGCCGCAGTTTACATCTATGAAGATGAAAATCTTGTCAAAACCCACCTGTATGAGGCGTGGTAAAAACAGTTGATTGAGTTGATAAGTTGATTGGGTTGATTGGATTGATTGAGTTGATTGAGTTGATTGAATTTGTGGGATTATTTGAATTGGCAGAGGGCAAAGTGCAGAGCGTAGAGGGATAGAGAAGCTGGTTAGTTCGTAGGTGCTTGAGCTGGTGAGCAGCAAAGGAAGGGGAAATGGAGTGAATTTGGAAGGCGGAATGTGGAAGTGGAAATAATAGAATGTGAGGGCTAAGGTTAGAAAGCTATTGAGTTCGTGAGATCGTAAGGTCGTTGGCAAGAAAGGATAAAGATCGGTTTTATTCCAGTCGCCAATCAACGAGTCAACAATTAAACCAATCAACTAACGTCGCTGTCGACTCAATCAACGCAACCAACACAGCAAACTCAATAAACGCAGCGTAGGCTACAGGCACAGCAAACACAATCAACTCAATCAACTCATTAAGCACAATCAACTAAAAAATCGGAGATTTTTTATATGAAATACATTGCACCTTCAATATTATCGGCGGATTTTGCAAGGCTTGGCGAAGAAATAAAAGCAGTAGAAGCGGCTGGCGCCGATTGGATTCATGCTGACATTATGGATGGTCACTTCGTGCCCAACATTACTTTCGGACCGATGATTGTGGAGGCTGTCCGCCGGGTTACGTCGCTGCCCATAGATGTACACTTGATGATCGAAAATCCGGAAGATTACATAACGGCCTTCGCGAAAGCCGGAGCCGACTATATATCCGTCCAGGTAGAATCCTGCGTGCATCTCAACCGCAGCGTGCAGTTGATCCGCGAGTGTGGCGCCAAACCGGGTGTTGTCTTAAATCCCTCAACGCCGCTGCAGTCGGTCGAGTGGGTCCTGGAATATGCCGATTATGTGTTGGTAATGAGCGTCAATCCGGGATTTGGTGGTCAGGCCTTCATAGCTAACAGCCTGGACAAAATCAAGAAATTGCGCAGAATGATTCGCGCCAGAAATCTTAGCACCCTGATAGAAATCGATGGCGGCGTCAACGAAAAGACAATATCCGAAATTGCCGATGCCGGGGTGGATATATTCGTTGCGGGTTCCGCCATTTTCGGCAGCCGGAATTACAAAGATACCATTGACGGTTTTCGAAAAACAATCGAGGAAAATTAGTATTTTCGAACGGCCATATTATTTACCTTAGCACCGGGTACGCAATTTTTTAATGTTTGCACGTGATTTATTTCATAGCCAGATTGAATCTTTCAGGAAAGTAGACCGATTTGAATTAAAAAGACAGAGCGAAGCGATACAACCAATTTTCAATTTTCAATATTCAATATTCAATTCCAACATGCCCGGGTTTTAGGGTATTGAGATTTCCATAATAGTTTGATATAATACGAATACTACATTTGATTCGGTTGCATTCCAGTGCAACTCATTGACTTCTACATTATTACTTCAACACTAAAAAACCGTTAATGGTACCATGATAAAAAAATATAAAATGCACCGCAGAACTATCTGGGGATTGTTTACCGCCATACTAGCCTTTACCTTCGTGACGCTAATGGGCCAGCAAAGCCTGTCATCCAACGAACTGTCGGATGCTGCCAAGATCCGTAAGGTCGAAAACCTTTATGAAGGATACAAGACCGATTTTCCTTCTGTTCTGGATTTATCAGCCCGGCAGGCGATGGACCTCATGGATGACCAAAAAGCAGTTTTCATCGATACCCGCAAACCGCAAGAACAGCGAATTTCCATGCTGCCCGGTGCCATCACTGAAAAGGAATTCCTCGACAATTCTAAGAGCTATGAGGATCATGTTAAAATTGCCTACTGCACCATTAGCTATCGGAGCGGGATACTCGTGGAAAACCTGCAGGCAAAAGGAATTCCGGTCTATAACCTGCGCGGTGGGATATTGGCCTGGTTGCACGAAGGTGGCAAAGTTTACGACCAAATGGGTGAAACCTATCGTGTCCATGTGTACGGTCAAAAGTGGAATCTGGTGCCAGAGCAGTATGAGGCAATCTGGTGATTTAGTTTATTTATAGTATATATTGTAATAATTACTCATAGACCCATCCACAGTGCCCCAGCGGCGTTCGACCAGATAGCGGGTGAAAAGGTAAAACACCGTCAGAAGTTTACTGCTAAAGCGACTGCCACTCCAGCGTCTATCTGACACCACGATTCCATCCCGTAAAAATACCAGCCGTCCGGCTTCTTTTAACCGCAAGGATAGCTCGACGTCTTCCATCAACATTATTGTCGGAAAACCGCCCATCTGGTCCAAGGCCTCTCTTCTAAAAAATTGGGCCTGATCGCCAAAGGATATCCCGGTCAGGATGGTGCGCACATTGTTGAGAAGAGCAATAAGCCGCGTCTTGGGGTTTTGGAGTTCAAATTTCATTCCCAAAGCACCTCCTACAGCCCGGGCATCGGCTTCAAGGGCATCAATTACGCCTTTGAATGCACCCTTGGCCGCTACACAATCTGCATGCAGAATCAGAATCACATCACCGCCGGCCGCGTTTATCCCCTCACTGATTTGAGGCCCCCTGCCCTGCCGGCATTCGACCACCCGAGTGCTATGGCTCGATGCAATTGATCGGGTATTGTCGGTTGAACCGCCATCAGCCACTATTATCTCTTTCACGGCGGTACGATTTTTTAATGAATCAAGGCACCGGCCAATGCTTGTTTCCTCGTTTAAAGCCGGAAGGATTACCGAGATAGATCCAGGTCTCTGATATAAGCGCCGGCGATCAATGTATCCTTCACGCCCTACCCCCCAGATGAGAAGCAAATAAAAAGGAAGGTACTCAAACCATTTCAACCAGAAAATCTCCTGGAAAATCCCGGTTTGCGCTTCAACGGCAATCACCGGAAACGTAAAGACGATCGCCGCGTGCAGGTAGAGCCAGGCGCGCGAAGAGTAGAAAACCAGAAAAGGGGTGATTAACACCAGATACCAGGGATGAAGGGTGGGCAGCAGCAAAAAAAGGCATCCCATCGCCAAATAAACACTGCGCAGCTTGTCGTGGACCAACAGATAGATCCAGGTCAGTCCTGCAGTCAGCAGGATCGCGGTTGCCGGTAGATGCAGGTCACCGAATATAATCCGGATCAATACAGCCACTGAGTCATTATAGTGATAATTGCCGGCGAACACCCCCAGGGATTGAAACAAACCGCCGCCGGCATCCAAAAACGGGAGATAGAGAATCAAGGGCGTCAATACGAATATACTCTTCAGGCGATTTTCAGCGCTCACCAGAAAGGGCCAGGCCAGCAAAGCGAAATATTTCGAGACAACGGCCAAACCCAGCACCACAAACCCTGCTATATGGTGTTTTTTGCAAAGGATCAAATATAAGGACAGACATAGAAAAAATACCTGAATCACATCCATATGCCCCTCACCGGCAATATAAAGGAGTACTAGGGGATTAAAGGCATAAAGGATTAGACGCGAAGGATTCATCGATCGGTGGCGGATCATCGACGCCAATACCACCATAACCCCCGCGTCGAAGACGATCATGACAAATTTAAAAAATAACGGCGTGGGGTTCACCCCGGCGGCTACCTTAAAAATCAGCAAGGCCAGCGGTGGATAAGCAGCTGCAAAATCCGGATGGTTAATCTGCTGCCAGATCGGAAGAATCTCCCCATGGGCGATTTCTGCCAGGGCCGGATGGTTCGGAGCAAAGGAAAAGGGATTGAATCCCAGATTCTGAATATAACCCTCCCAGATATACCGGTAAATGTCATTGCCTGCCGGATAGGCCAAAAATATCAGCCTGGCGGATATGCCAATGATTAATACCATCGCGATGGATGTTGTGAATTTAAAGCCGCGGGGAAAATTCAGTACCAATAGGATCATGAGGATGTGCCCCAGGATAAAAATCCCTGAAAACCACACGACATGGTCCGCTAAAGGCGCAAAGGAAACCATGCCAACCACATCAGCCAGCCAAGCAATACACAAAAAAAAGAAAAGATGGTTTTTCATAAATTCCGGATGCGCTTACAATTTTAGAAGAATAGGACACGGGTGATCTCGGATTTACCAGATATAACATATTCCCCAAAAAATAAAAGGCAGGGTAAGCGCAACCCCTGCCTTTTGGTGCAATCTATGTTTCGGGATTTCTACAACTAAAATTACCTTCTTTGTGCGCAATAGGCCTGGTTAAAAATAATCATTGAGAATAGTCTAATTCAGTCCGATAATTTTTAATATTTATCCGGACCTCAGCGGACTTTAGCGGACCTTAAGGAGGGTAAGCTTCGGAAAATGATATATTTTCAAAAACATCTGGTTATCGAAGACACTGGCCGTCCCCCGCACGACCGTAACCGATGCCCCGGCCGTGCTCATCAAACGTGGGTTTATTCAAAGACTCGGTCGTGGTGCCGGCATACGGAATCAACTGATATTCTGATAATTCTCGGTCAAACCACATTATTGAAAGTTCTTTTTTTGAACTTTTTGTTGACAGGCCGCTGCTTTGTTCATATTGAAAAACCATGCATATAATCTCAAGGAATTTGGATGGGAATTTTTCCGTTAAATATCCTAAAGCAGGTGATCCGTTCAATCGATGGTGGACATGGTAGATCAATTCGAAGAATTTATAGAAGTTTTTAAAGCCCTTGCCAGAGGAAAAGTCGACTATGTTCTTATCGGAGAAGTTGCCGTAATCCTGCACGGTATGGAAAGGTTGACCCGCGATATTGACATTATTGTTAAAATGAGACCTGAAAATATTGATAAACTTAGAAAAGCATTACACGCGGTTTTTGAGGATGATGCTATCGAAGAAATTACACTTCCGGAATTGTACAAATTCCCGGTCATCCGTTACGGCACACCCAATGAGTTTTATATTGATATCATGGCGCATGTTGGCGAACTAGCAACTTTCGAAGATTTAAAATACGATATCATCGACTATCAGGGTATTAAAATTCAGATCGCAAAACCTGAATCTTTATTCAATCTTAAAAAGGATTCCATTCGCGATAAAGATAGAATTGACGCAATTTTTTTGAAAAAGCTGATTGAAGCAGGAAAAATGAAACAAACCGGCCGCGAATGATGTAAATAGGAGTATTAAATGCCAATTTACAAGTATAAAAGCTTTGAAGAGGCTGAATGGGCTTTATGGAATTTCCATCCTGATGAAGCATATTTCAGAAAAGTGGCCGATCTATGGAACTTTGCCGGCAGGTTGCTGCCAATATCTTACCCAAAAGGAATATTTAAGTTTAGAAGCATGGAAGAAGCAAACAAGCATAGAGACCAGTTAGAGCTTGAGCACGCCAAAAAGATACAGGATAAAAACTCATAATCTTTTTTATCCTTGCCTACGATCTAATCAACTTACGAGCTCATTCGCTTTCTATAGAGTGGACGCATAAACGTAAAAATTCTCATTATATCAGCATGATAAGATAAAATACTACTTGACTTTTTTTGATATAAGTACTACTAAAATCACTCCTTTTATAGGCCTAGTTCCCTAAAACT
>Ga0209150_1000119_pt1 | contig 31332 bp, 28 predicted proteins | sample WorMetTyACAVOLI3_FD_187424 | JGI IMG/M metagenome (GOLD analysis project Ga0209150, IMG submission 187424) | Marine gutless worms symbiont microbial communities from Max Planck institute for Marine Microbiology, Germany - Olavius algarvensis... ... | reverse complement strand
AAATCGACTCTATTCCAGCGACCCAGACTCGAATTCGAAGTACTTAAACGACGACGAAAATGGAAATCCGATTTCCAAATACATCAAGCACAGTTGGCATTATGATTTATTCCGGACAGCAGTGCGCTTGCGCGGGGATGACTGATAGCGTGGATGACTCAGGGCACAGGAATTACTTTGAACGCCGTTTGTTTTCGAAAAATCGGGTCATCAGGGCGGCGCATTCGTCGGCCAGCACGCCGGCCTCGATTTCCGGCTTATGGTTGAATTCACCGCTTTCGAACAGGCGCTGCGCGCTTTCGATGGCGCCGGTCTTCGGCTCGCGTGCGCCATAGACCAGGCGCGCCACGCGCGCATGCACCAACGCGCCCACGCACATGACGCAGGGTTCGAGGGTGACGTAGAGCGTGGTGCCGGGCAGGCGGTAGTTATCGAGCTTGTGGGCCGCGGCGCGTAAGGTAACGATTTCCGCATGGGCGCTTGGATCGCGCGTGCCGATCGGTTGATTATGCCCTGCGGCGATCATATCGCCGGCGGCGTCGACCAGGACGGCCCCGACCGGAACCTCATCCTGCGCAGCCGCGAATTCGGCCTGCGCCAGCGCGAGCTGCATCCAGGCCGCATCGCTTATTCCCATTCGATGGTTCCCGGCGGTTTACCGGAAATATCGTACACCACACGCGCAATGCCTTCGATTTCGTTCATGATACGGCGCGAAACGTGATCGAGAAAATGATAGGGCAAATCGGCCCAGCGCGCGGTCATGAAATCGATGGTCTCGACCGCCCGCAGGCTGACCACGTGATTGTAGCGGCGGCCGTCGCCGGTTACTCCGACCGACTTTACCGGCAGAAACACGACAAAGGCCTGCGATACCTTGTCATAGAGGTCATGATTGCGCAATTCTTCGATAAATATGTGGTCGGCCAGCCGCAGCGTGTCGGCAAACTCTTTTTTCACCTCGCCGAGGATACGCACCCCGAGCCCGGGCCCGGGAAACGGATGGCGGTAAACCATTTCGCGCGGAATCCCGAGTTCGGCCCCGATCTGGCGCACTTCGTCCTTGAACAATTCGCGCAGCGGTTCGACCAGGTCGAGTTTCATGTCTTGCGGCAGGCCGCCGACATTGTGATGCGATTTAATCAAATGCGCCTTGCCGGTGGCGGCGCCGGCGGATTCGATAACATCCGGATAAATCGTGCCCTGGGCCAGCCACCTGGCATTGTCGAGCTTTCCCGCCTCTTCTTCGAAGATTTCGATAAACAGATTGCCGATGGCCTTGCGCTTATCCTCGGGATCGGTCTGGCCCTCGAGTTTTGCCAGAAATCTGTCTTCGGCGTCGATGCGAAGCACGCGCACGCCCATATGCTCGGCGAATTGCTCCATCACCTGGTCGCCCTCGCGATAACGCAGCAAACCGGTGTCGACGAAAATACAGGTCAACTGAACGCCGATCGCCCGGTGCAGCAAGGCCGCGACCACCGACGAATCGACCCCGCCGGACAGCCCCAGCACGACATCATCCCGCCCGACCCGCGCGCGCACCTCGCTAATCGTCGCGTCGATAATATTGGCCGAGGTCCAGGCCGATGCGCAGCCGCAAATCTGGTGCAGGAAACGCGCATAGATCGCCGCGCCCTGGCGCGTATGCGTCACCTCGGGATGAAATTGCAGACCATAGATTTTACGGGCTTCATCGACCATGCCGGCAATCGGCGCGCTCTCGGTGCTCGCCATCAGCTTGAATCCGGGCGGCAGCTCGGCAACCCGGTCGCCGTGTGACATCCAGACATCGAGCATGCCATGGCCCTCGCTAGTTTCATGGTCCTGGATATCGCGTAACAAATCGGTATGTCCGCGGGCGCGCACGCTGGCGTAGCCAAATTCGGACTTGCCGACATTCTCGACGCTGCCACCGAGCTGCTGGGCGATGGCCTGCATGCCGTAGCAGATGCCGAGAATCGGCAGCCCGAGATCGAACAGCGCCGGCGGCACCACCGGTTGTTCGCTATCGAGGGTCGACTCGGGGCCGCCCGACAAGATAAAACCGCGCGCGCCAAATTCCTCGATGTGCTTAAAATTGGCATCCCAGGGGTAGATTTCGCAATAGACGCCCGCCTCGCGCACCCGGCGCGCGATCAGCTGAGTGTATTGCGAACCGAAATCCAGAATCAGGATTCTATCGTCGTGCAGATCGGTCATCGGGCCTCACATCAATCGGTCAGCCCCGCATACGCGGCGGTCCGACGTATCGGGATCTTGAAACGCGCCGGATTCACGAGATCCCGGCTCGGGGGCCGGGATGACGCCGGTCATCGGGTCATCCCCGCTCATGCGGGCATATCTGGTTTCGACTAACACTTGCATCAAACCTGGTAATTGGGGGCTTCCTTGGTGATCGTCACGTCGTGCACGTGCGATTCGAGCATGCCGGCGTTGGTTACCTTGACGAATTCGGGCCGGGTGCGCATATCGTCGATGGTGGCGCAGCCGACGTAACCCATGCTCGAGCGCACCCCGCCGAGCAGCTGATAAATGGTGTTGGCCAACGGGCCCTTAAACGGCACCCGTCCCTCGACCCCTTCCGGCACCAGTTTTTCGTCGGCACTGTCGGCCTGAAAATAACGATCGCTGGAGCCCTTCTGCATCGCCGCAATCGAACCCATACCGCGATAGGTTTTGTAGGAACGGCCCTGGAACAGTTCGACTTCTCCGGGCGCTTCCTCGGTGCCGGCAAACATGCTGCCGATCATGACCGCATGCGCACCGGCGACCAGCGCCTTGGCGATGTCGCCCGAAAAGCGGATACCGCCATCCGCGATTACCGGCACGCCGCTATCCAGCAGCGCTGCGGCGACATTGCTAATCGCCGAAATCTGCGGCACCCCGACTCCGGCAACGATGCGCGTGGTACAGATCGAGCCGGGACCGATGCCGACCTTGACCGCGTCGGCGCCGGCATCGACCAGATCCCGCGCCGCGGCCGCGGTCGCGATATTGCCGCCGATGACCTGGGTTTCCGGGAAATTCTGTTTGACCCAGGCAACCCGTTCGAGCACGCCGTGCGAATGCCCGTGTGCGGTATCGACCACAATGACGTCGACTTCGGCTTCGATCAGGGCGCGCACGCGCGCCTCGGTATCGTCGCCGGTACCGACCGCGGCGCCGACGCGTAGCCGATCGAGTTCGTCTTTGCAGGCGCGCGGAAAATCGGTGGACTTGGTGATGTCCTTGACCGTAATCATACCCTTCAGATCTCCGGCATCGTTCAACACCAGCACCCGTTCGAGCCGGTGTTTGTGCAGCAATTCAATCACTTCTTCCTTGTCGGCGCCTTCGCTGACGGTAACCAGGTTTTCACGCGGAGTCATAATCGACGAAACCGGTTGATCCAGGTTGCGTTCGAAGCGCAGATCGCGCTTGGTCACAATCCCGACCAGACCCTGCTCGCCGATTACCGGCAATCCCGAAATTCTGCGCTGCTCGGTCAAGGCGATGACGTCACGCACCAGAGTTGCGGCCGAAATCGTTATCGGGTCCTTGATGACGCCGCTTTCGTGCTTCTTGACATTGGCAACCTGCGCCGCCTGTTCCTCGACCGACAGATTTTTATGCACGATACCGAGGCCGCCCTCCTGCGCAATGGCGATCGCGAGCCTGGATTCGGTCACGGTATCCATGGCCGCGGAAATCAGCGGGATATTGAGTTTGATATTACGCGTCAGCTGCGTATGGAGTTGCGCATCGTTGGGCAATACTTCTGACTTCGCCGGCACCAGTAATACGTCGTCGAAAGTGAGGGCTTCCTGGCTGATACGCATGATTACTCCGACGGGTCTGTTGCAAAGCGCGATTATAAATTAATGCGGCCTTGAGCGTAAGTGAGATTATTGGATTCCGCGCCCAAATCGGCATTTACGATCCGCCGCCGGCATCAGGGTGGAGGAAAATTCAACTTGGGTTAGAATGGCCTTTGGAATTCACTCCAGGTTCGAATGCATGCAGCCCGCACAACCCACTAGCGAAGCCATCTGGACGGTTTCGGCACTCAACTTCGAAGTCAAACAAATGCTGTCCCGGGGCATCGGCACGCTTTGGATCGAAGGCGAGATTTCGAACTTCGCCCACCCCGCTTCGGGCCACTGGTACTTCACGCTGAAAGACGATAAGGCGCAGTGCCGGGCGGCGATGTTTCGCGGGCGCAACAGCCGCGTCGGGTTCCAGCCGCAAAACGGCCAGCAGGTGCTGCTGCGGGCGCAGGTTACGCTGTACGAGGCGCGCGGCGAATTCCAGCTGGTGGTCGATCATCTCGAGGACGCCGGGGTAGGCGAATTGATGCGCCGCTACGAACAGCTCAAGGCGCAGTTGAGCCAGGAAGGACTGTTCGACGCGGCCTGGAAAAAACCCGTGCCGGCGCAGCCGACCAAGATTGCGCTGGTGACCTCGGCCAGCGGTGCGGCGATACGCGACGTGTTATCCGTCATCGGCCGTCGCGCGCCGCATATTCCGGTGGTCGTGTTTCCGACCCCGGTACAGGGCGAAACTGCGGCGGCGCAAATTCGCGCGGCGCTGGGACGCGTGCTCGATTACGGCGAATGCGACGTGGTATTGCTGGTGCGCGGCGGTGGCTCGCTCGAAGACCTCTGGTGTTTCAACGACGAAGCCCTGGCGCGCGATATCGCCGCCTATCCATTGCCGCTGGTAACCGGGGTCGGACATGAAATCGATTTCACCATCGCCGATTTCGTCGCCGATCTGCGCGCCCCGACGCCGTCGGTCGCCGCCGAAACCATAACCCCCGATATCAACGAATTGATGCAGGGCATCGACGACCGCGTCGGGCGCCTCCTGGGCCAGCTCGAAATGCGCCTGGCACAGTCGCGCGAGCGTTTGAAATATTTGACCAGGGCATTGAATCAACAGCATCCGACCCGCCAGTTCGAGCAATCGCGACTGCGCCTGCGGCACGCCTATACGGCGCTGCACGAGCGTATCCGCTTCCGCCTCGGCGAGAGCCGGCACCGTTTGCGGTTGTACCAATCGACCCTGCTACAGGCCAGCCCGCAGGTGGCGATCCGGCAGCAACAGGAATTTTTGAGCCGGCTATCCGAAAATCAGCAGGCGGCGATGCAGCAAAAACTGCTGTTGGCGCGACATCGACTAACGCTTCAGGCGCGTTCGCTGGACACGCTCAGCCCGTTGAAAACCCTGGCACGCGGCTTCGCCACCATAACCAAGGACGACAAACTGGTTACTTCGATCAAGCATTTGAATAGTGGGGATAAAGTGAAAATAACGCTAACCGACGGAAACAAACCGGCCACGATTGACTGACAGCATTTGTCGATCGTTGCGGCCGGCGCTATTTATTCATTGGGGATTTTGTCACGCCCCGCGGCGGGTAATAAAAACGCAAGCATAAAAACGGCTATGAAAAACAGCGCGGCAATGCCAAAGCTGGTCGCTGCAAAAGATTCGTATAACAGACCGCCGAGCACCAGGCCGACAATACTGGCCAGACTGCCGGCGCTGCTGGCAATGCCCTGGATATAACCCTGATCGCTAGCGCTACCCATCTGCCCCAGTAATGATAGATAGGATGGCCACATGATGCCGTTGCCCAGCGCAAACAGAATCGCTGCCGCATAAATCAGTGTCAAATCGTCGTACCGCAGCAGCACAAAACTTAAAAACATTGCGAGGCTGCCGATTACTACTAGCGGTTTTTCCGCAACCCGGGGCGACAGGTAACTCATCACGGGTCCCTGAATCACGATCATCACCAGGCTCAATACCGAAAAGTAGACTCCGAGCTGGCCGATTTCCCAGCCGAGACCGACCGCCGCATGGATCGGGAAAGCGGTATAAAACAGCGCGAATGCAAGGAAAATCAGGAAATACAAAACCAGCATCAACGGCATTGCCGGAATCTGCAGCAGCTTGCCGACGGTATTCACGGAGGGTTGTTGATCGTAACAATCCTTGATTTCCTTGCCGAGCAGGCGCCTGGCCGGCTGATCGACACAGGGGGAATGGGTCAGCTTGACCGGTTCCCGGTCGGGCAACAACTTGACGATAACGACTACCGCCAAGAGCGAGATCAGGGTCGCCGCCAGCGTCGGAGCGATTTCGCCGAGCGCGGTTGCACCCAGCAAACCCGCGAGCACCGGGCCGATAATGAAACCCAGATTGGACGAGGCGGCCATTTTACCGAAATTCGATTTACGGTTCTCGTCGGTGGAAATATCCACCAGGTAGGCATTGGCCACCGATATATTGCCACCGGTCGCACCGTCTAACGCACGCCCCAAAAACAGCACGATAAGCGGCAGCGTAAGGGAAAACTCGCCGGCCCAACTCGAATTGACATTCCAGAAGCTAATATTGGGTAACATCAGTGCGGCGAGGAACAAGAGCCAGGCTAGCAGGGTACCGAGCTGACTAACCAGTAACACCGGTTTGCGGCCGTAAATATCCGAGTACTTGCCGAGGATGGGCGCGCCGACAAGCTGGAATGCCGAATAGGTGGCGCCGAGGATGCCGAAAATCAGGCTATTGCCACCCATTTTGGTCACCAGGAAAATCAGGAACGGCATGACGATGCTATACCCCAGCGTACCGATAAAGTTGACCGATAGTATGGGAAGAATCGAAACTGGAGCCGGCATGCCAATCCGCCCGACGGAGCGCGCGCTCGGCACGGTCTAAAACTCCGCCAGCAGGCGGCCGTAGCCGTCGAAGCGGTCGTCGATGCCGGCCAGGCGCAGGCAATCCCAGATCATCGCCTGGTTGCTGCAAATGGCGGGCTTGCCGGCCCTAAGCTCGATTTCCGCGATAACATCGAGCGTGCGCAGTGCGCCGCAGGAGATAAATATCGCATCGGCCTCGGCGCGGTCCTGCGCCAGCGCAAACTCGGCAATATAATCCGGCGCGACCCGCACCATGTCGCTATCTTTCTCCAGGTTCAAACCGCACAGCGACACCACTTCAAAGCCGGCCCCTTCGAGATAGTCCACTTCGCATCGATTGACTTCATCGAGGTAAGGCGTGGCCACCGCGATGCGCCTCGCTCCCAGGGTCTTCAGGGCCCGGATGACGCCGCTAATCAGCGAAGTCGCCCAGGCGCCGGGCGCGCCACGCTTGAGTTCCGCGAAAACGCGTTCTTCGCCGATCACCAGGCTGCCCGAAGTACAGGCGTAACAGACCACGTCGAGGCTGCCGTCGGGCAACAGCGTCGCGGCGCATTCGGCGAGCAGGTCGGCCTGCGCGGCGAGCGATGCATTGGTGATCGAGTCCGGGATGGCGGCGCGCGCGAAATGGATGCCCACTCCGGGCGGGCGCAGGCTGATGACGTCGTCCTGTACGGTTTGCTCGGTGGCTAGCAGCACATAACCGATCTTGGCGCGCGCATGGCGCCCCGCATCGAAGCGTACGTCTTCCGGCGCCGGAACCAACACGGGCGATGGCGGCATGGGCTTATTATTCCTTTAGTGGGAACGGTATGATATATACACTCGTCTGCCGACCTAATCCAGGGATTTCAAATGTTAGACCAGGCCCGCCAACGCAGCGCCGAATTTCAATCCCGCCTCAAGGACGCCGCAATCGATCTGGCCATCGTTACCGACGAGAGTTCTATCGCTTATCTGGCGGGTTTCTGGGGTTATCTCTCGGTGGAATTCGGCCGGCCGACCTTTTTACTGATTCGACCCGACGAAGCGCCGCAGGTGATCACGCCGTCGATGGAAAGCGAAATGGTGGGCGCCATGACCTGGGTCGAAAACATCGCCACCTGGGAAGACGCCGGCGCCCGGCGTTGGGAAAACGTGTTGCGCCAGGCCATCGGCGATAATCCCGGCATAATAGGCGTCGAACGCGCGGCCCTGCCACCCATCGTGCGCAACTGGTTCGACGATCAACTGCCCGACATCGAGCTGCGGGATATCGCACCACTGATGGCTGCGATGCGCATGATCAAGTCGCCCGAGGAAATCGCGGTTATGAAACAGGCCGGCGAAATCGCCGGCGCGATGATGCAGGGCGCCGAAGCTGCGCTCGGTGAGGGCCGGCCGGAGTACGAAGCCGCGCTTGCCGTGATCGAAGCCGGCACGCGCAAGGCGGCCGGTTTCCTGACCGCCAAGGGCTGGGAAGCGTTTATCTCGCCGCTGATCCATAACCTGCAAATCATGCAGTCGGGGCGCGACACGTCGATGGTGCATCGCCGCGCCAGCGTCAAACCGCTGGCCAAGGGCGACCCGGTGTATTTTTGCTTTTGCAACATGGCGCAGTTCAAGCAGTACAAAATCGGCTTCGATCGTATGTTCTTCATCAAGCAAGTCAGCGACGAAGCCGCGGCAGTGCAGCAGGCCGCGATTGACGCCCAGCAGGCGGCCGTCGCCGCGATTCGGCCCGGCGTCACCGCCGAATCCATAGCCCAGGCAGCCGATGAGGTCTACCGCGAGCGCGGCTATGAAACCGGCTATCGCACCGAGCGATCGATCGGCATGGCCTACCTCGAATCGCCCGAGTTAAAACACGGCGATAAGACCGTCCTGCAGGCCGGGATGACCTTCGCAGTCGACGGCGGCATCAGCGTCGACGGCCGGCTCGGGGGACGCATCGGCGATTCGATCGCGGTAACCGCGACCGGCAGCGAATACATTACCAACTATCCACGTGAAATCCTTACCGTTAACCGCTAAACCCGGAGTCCAACATGAGCATCACCCGTAAGCACAGTAATCAACGCATGAGCCAGATCGTGATTCACGGCGAAACCGTATACCTTGCAGGCCAGGTCGCCGACGATCCGGGCGCCGATATCGGGGAACAGACTCGCCAGGTATTGCAAAAAATCGATGCGCTACTGGCCGAAGCCGGTGCCGACAACAGCAAAATTCTTTCGGCCCAGATCTGGCTCGCGAGCATAGAGCATTTCGCGCAGATGAACGAAATCTGGGATGCCTGGGTACCGCAAGGCCACGCACCGGCGCGCGCCTGCATCGAGGCGCGCCTTGCCAGCCCAGAGCTGCTGGTTGAAATCGGAATCGTCGCCGCCCGCCTGTAAGGCAATCAAGTTACCGTTTCGAAACCTGTTTGGGCTGCCCGGAGCGCGGCGCTAAGTATAAAAACAACGCAACCACAATAGAATTTATATACATATAGACATTACTGATAGGAAGGATTATTCTCGTGCGGAAAACAAACGTGCTCGTTCTTCAGTGTCGCCATTTCGTCGATTTCGCTGCCGAGCTGGTAATAAACCAAGTATAGAGTTTTAATCAAGGGGGATTATCGAATGAACACCGTAATGATCGTTTCACTGGTGCTCTGTGCAGCCATCGCTATCTGGGGGGTTGCCGACCCCGACTCGATGACGGGCGCTGCGCAATGGCTCGTGAACTACTCGCTTACCGCGCTAGACTGGTACTTTCTGGCCCTTTGTACGGCCTTCCTGGGCATCATGGGTTTCATGGCCTTTTCCAAATACGGTCAGATCAAGCTCGGCGCCGACGATGAGGAACCCGAATTCAGCACCGGCTCCTGGGTCGCGATGCTGTTCGCCGCCGGCATGGGATCAGGACTGCTGTTCTGGGGAGTGGCGGAACCGATTTATCACTTCATGACGCCACCCGTCGGCGAGGGCGAAACCGCGGTCGCGGCGCGCAACGCGATGGTCATCACCAACCTGCACTGGGGGCTGCACGCCTGGTCGATTTACGGTTGCTGTGCGCTGGTTATCGCCTATTTCACCTTCCGACTCGGGTTGCCCTCGATGGTATCGACGCCGATTCTGGTTGGATTCAAGAACGTTTTCGGCAAAAGCACGCTAAGGCAGATCGGCAATACCGCCGATATCCTCGCCGTCATCGCGGTCATTTTCGGCCTCGCCGGGTCGCTGGCGATGGGTACACTGATGGTGCGCTCCGGCATGAACGCGGTATTCGGCACCGAACAGGATGTCGGCATGAGCTTGATCATAATCGCGGTGATGACCGTGTGTTTCCTGCTGTCCGCCTGCACCGGCGTCGACAAGGGCATCAAGATTCTGAGTAATATCAACATGATCGTTGCCATCCTGATCCTGCTGGTGGTGCTGTTTGGGGGCCCGACCGCGTACCTGTTCCAGTCGTTTATTTACGCGATCGGCGACTACCTGATCCAGCTGATCCCGATGTCGTTCAAGACTTACGCCTATACCCCGCCAGGATCCTGGAACTGGTTTCACGGCTGGACCCTGACCTACCTGATCTGGTGGCTGGCCTGGGGTCCATTCGTAGGCATCTTCATCGCGCGCATCAGTCGCGGCCGCACTATCCGCGAATTCGTTATCTTCGTAGTTGGCGTGCCTACCATCGTCTCAATGCTGTGGTTTTCCGCGTTTGGCGGAGCCGCGATTCATATCGAAATGTTTGGTGCCGGCGGGATCGCGGATAAAGTATTCGCCGACGTGGCGGGTGCATTGTTCGGATTTTTCGAATACTTCCCCGGCACCACGCTGCTGAACTTTCTCGCGGTGTGCCTGATATTCATCTTCCTGGTCACCAGCGCTGATTCGGGTACCTTCGTCATCAGCATGATGACCAGCGGGGGTAATCTCAACCCGGCGACCAAGCTGAAGCTGACCTGGGGCCTGATCATCACCGGCATCACGGTGGCCACCATAGTCACGGAAAGTGTCAAGGTTGCAAAAGTGATGGCGATTACGGGTGCGATTCCTTTTACATTCATAATCATCATGCAGCTCGCCGCCTTTTTCAGAATCGTGCGCGAGGACCCCAAGGTCAGGGAAACGCATACCGTGGTGCGGCCGGTTTCCGGCGCCGGCCAGTCTGATGAAAGCGCGGCCTAGGGGGAGATGACGATGAATACTAAATATACCAAATATATTGTCGTGGCACTGTTGGGCGCCGCTTTGACGGCCTGTGGCGGTGAAGATCGGAAGAGTCTACGAGTCGGCGCCAAGCCCTTTGCCGAAAACATGATTTTGGCGGAAATGATTGCCCAGATAGCGGAGGCCGAGGGGATTCAGGTCGAGCGCAGCATTCCGTTCGGGCTCACGCCGAAGATCATGGAAGCGGTCAAGCAGGACGTACTCGACGTTTATCCGGAATACAACGGCACCAGCCTGACTTTTCTCGGGCAGGCGCCAACCAGTGACGGTGAAGCGTCGACCGCCAAGGTGTCGGCACTGTTCAAACCGCTGGGGCTGGAACTGACCGGCAAGTTTGGATTTTCCAACGACTATGCCATGGTGATGACGCAAGAACGGGCCTCGAGTCTCGACGTCAAAACGCTGCAGGATCTGACCAGGCTTGCCAGCGTCAGTTATGCCGTGGACGAGGATTTTGTGCAACGTCCCGCGGATGGCCTGCAACAGATGAACCGCCGTTACGGTATCACCGGCGCTAAAACCACAACCTTCCCGGTAGGTACAGAGGGCAAGGACAAGATTGTCTCGGCCCTGCTGGATGGAACCGCCGACGTCGGCGAGCTGTTTATGACCGACGGTCAGATCGCGGAATACAACCTGGTCGTGCTCGAGGACAACCTCGGTTTCTTCCCGGTTTACGAGGTTGCGCCTCTGGTGCGCTCCGATGCGCTTGCCAGTCTGAAGGGGTTGCGCGCAACCCTGGAAAAGCTCAGCGGAATGATTACGCCTGCCGATATGCGGGCGATGAACAAGGCGGTTGACCTGGATGCGCAATCTGCAGCCACGGTAGCCGCGGGATTCTTGTCGGCTAAAGGCTTGCTGCCGGAAGGCGCCGGCGGCGGCGCTGCGGCCAAGATCGCCGTGGTCGCAGATCCCGGCGTCAAACGTGACACCGATACCGCGCGCGCCCTGCGGGCAATTCGTAGCGGCTACGCAGGTAGCGACCTTGATCTGGCCAATGATGTGGATCCGCTGGGCAAGCTCGCCAGTGGCGAGGCTCGCGTCGCGATTGTCGGCGCCGAATCCTTTTACTCGCTAGGTGCACAAGGCCCGGTTAGCAAGGGCAACGCAGAGGCGTTTGCCGTCGTGGGTTATAAAACCGGCCACCTGGTTGGCGTTAACAAAGGAACCAGCTCGCTCGATGGAATGACCAAGATTGCAACTGGCCCGCAAGGTTCGGGGGCGTCGATTGTATTGAACATGCTGCTCAATTCCGTCGGTAAAGCCGACAGTATTGAAGTCGTCAACTCCGACAACGCTACTCACAACCTGCTGCTGGGAATGACGGCGGTGGGTACCGGCGATCACGACGGTGTCTTTTTGATGGCGCCGACGAAGGATCGTGAATTCGCTGGCCTCATGCGCACCGGTTTTTACAAGCTGATCGACCTGACTGAATGGGCGGAAGGCGGTCATACCGCTCGCTTCAGCTTCATTCGTCCGGCGACTATCCCGGCGGATACCTATCCCTCCCAGGATAGCCCGATCACCACCGTGAGTACTCAGTTTGTACTCGCCAGCCCGGCAAAAACGATTCAGGCCACCGGCGAAGTGGGGCCGGGAACAGCCGGTATCGATTCGAGCGCGGCGATTCCGGTTAGCGCGAGTGCGGTAGAATCGATACGCGAGGCACTCGGTATGATGGACGTGATCGACCCCGCCATTCCGGTGCATGGATCGCTGGCGCCCGAGGTTACAGTCGTGGACAAGTCGTTACCCTTCAGCGCGGATATCTCGATAATCAACATCCTGATGATCGTATTCACGGTATGGGTGATTTACCTGATTTCATTGCCGAGTCCGCGCGATTTCAAAATGCCGGAAGACCTTTAACTATGGCTAACCAGGAGACAAAACCGATGGTAAATTATTTAGCCCCCATAGACCTCGAGGACGAGCACCTTTCGGCTGGCGTAGTCGAAAAAACCGTGCAGATGGCGACCGGTGTCGAAGGCGCCCAGATCTACCTGATGACCGTGATACCCGGCATTACCCCGGGCATCGATCAGCGCTACGTGATCCGCGGCGAGATGCATGGCTCTACCGAGTATCCCCTGCAGGAATGGAAGGACGACGCGGCGAAACAATTGCAAAAGATCGCCGACAAGTCCGTACCCAAGAAATTGCAGGCCGGGATCGTAGTCGAAAACGGCACCGTGTATCGCGAAGTTGTCGAAGCCGCCAAGGATTTGAAAATAGACCACATTGTGATGGGCGCACATCGCCCGTCACTGGCCGACTACCTGCTTGGACCCAACTCCGCGCGCGTCGCGCGCCATGCCGGTTGCTCGGTAACCGTGGTCAGGGGATAACGAGCGCGGCAGGCGGTTCTTGAAAATCGAATCGAGGATTGGAATAACCGAACTATCCTGTCGATTTCGATGAAACCGATCGACGTATTACTCGCGATCGCGGTCGCGGTAATCTGGGGCATGGGCTTTATCGTCGCCAAGGCGGCGATGTCCCACTTTTCGCCAATCCTGCTAATGGCTTTACGCTTTTCGTTGACGGCGTTTTGCCTGGCCTGGTTTTTCCCACCGCCGCGCCGCTTGTTCAAGCAGTTATTCTGGATTGCACTGGTCAGCGCCGCGCTGCAGTACAGCTTGACCTTCAACGGCGTGCGCGGTATCGATGCGTCGACCGCGGCCTTGCTGGTGCAGCTCGAAGTGCCCTTCGGCCTACTGCTAGCCTGGCTGGTGCTGGGCGACCGTATTTCGCTGCAGCAGGGTTGCGGCATCCTGGTTGCCTTTGCGGGCGCCGTTTTGATTATCGGCGAGCCCAGGCTATCGGGTCACCTAATTTACGCGTTCCTGGTCGTCGGCGGCGCCTTCACCTGGGCCGTCGGCCAAATCATGATCAAAAAACTCGGAGATATCGGCGGTTTTCGCCTGATCAGCGGGGTCGCGCTATTTGCCGCGCCCCAGCTGTTTGTCGCATCGTTTATCTTCGAGCGCGATCAGATCGCCCAGATAGAAACTGCGTCAATCGGCGCCTGGGCCGCCGTGGCCTACCTCGGTCTAATCATGACAGCGCTCGGTTACGCCCTCTGGTACCGGCTGCTGGGACGCTACAGCGTCAACCAGGTGATGCCTTTTTTACTGTTGCTGCCGGTATCCTCGGTGTTTGGTGGTATATTCTTTCTCGGCGAATCGCTGACGACGAAAATCGCACTGGGCGGATGCCTCGCGATTTTCGGGGTCGCGCTGATTACGATTCAACGCTTTCGTTTTGCGGTCCTCTGGCCGAGGAGATCAGGGCAATGAACAATCCAATCCTGGCGCACAGCCTGCGCGGAGAGATGATCGAAAATCGACACCGCGGCGCCGTCGCCGTATGCACTCCCGACGGCAGCCTGCTGCACTCATGGGGAGACGTGGAGGCCCTGGTTTACCCGCGTTCGGCGATCAAGGCGCTGCAAGCGCTCCCGCTGGTCGAGACCGGCGCCGCCGATCATTTCGCGCTGAGCGATGCGGAACTCGCGCTGGCCTGCTCGTCGCATAACGCCGAACCCGCCCACACCGAAGCGATGCAGAAATGGCTAAGACGCATTGAGCTCGACCAGGATGCGCTCGAATGCGGTGCTCACCCACCGCTGCATGAACCAACCGCGGCCGCGCTCATCGTCAATCGCCGGGCGCCGGGTCGCATTCACAATAACTGCTCCGGCAAACACAGCGGCATGCTGACGACGGCGCGTTTCCTGGGTGAAGCGACCCGCGGCTATATTAAACGCGAGCATCCCGTGCAACAGCGCTGGTTCGATGCGCTCGCCGATATGACGGATGCCGACGTCAACCGGCTGCCCTGGAGCTATGACGGCTGCGGAATTCCGGTGATCGCCCTGCCGCTGCGGTCGATGGCGACCGCCTTTGCCCGCGTGGCGGCGCCGGACGATTTGCCCGCCAAACGCGCCGCCGCGCTCGAACGCATTACCGCGGCCATCGCACAGCACCCTTTTATGGTCGCAGGCTCGGGTCGACTCTGCACCGAAGTCATGCAATTGACCGGCCGTCGAGTCGTCGTCAAAACCGGGGCGGACGGTGTTTATACCGCCGCCCTGCGAGACCAAAACCTCGGTATCGCGCTCAAGATCGACGACGGTAGCCGGGAAGCCGCCGAAATCACGCTGCTGGCGATACTAAGTCACTTGGGAGCCTTGCAGGCCGAGGAACGGGAAGCGCTCGCCGCCCGGGCGCGAGTACCGATTATCAATACCCGTGGGGTGCTCACCGGGCGGCGCGAACCGGCGGCGCTCTGGACGCAATCGCTTGCCACCAACTAATCTACATTAGATATCAACTACAACTTATTGTTTCGTCGTTATTTATTACACCGACAAATCCCACTAAAAATCAACCGCCACGATGGGAAAGGCGGAAAAGATTCGGCTTGTGTGGGAGCTCTATGCGAGTTCAGAGCAGTGCCGCCCGTCTCCGATATAAGCTGCGCCGCACAATCGGCTAGTCAATACCAGGCTTTACCGGTGTCACTGTGACATATTTCCCCTGCCCGATAATCATTGCTAACTTAAAATCAGTTACTATACTCATATAATCCCGCAGATAACTCAAGGAGACTCCAAGCGAATGGAAAAAGTTTCATCCCTGTCCAGCCGTTTATCCCTTAACAATCTGTTCCCGACATTCGCCAAGAAAAAAGCCAGCCTGATGACCCGGCTGATTCCCAGCTGGACCAACAACAAGATTGATTCCATGCTGTTCGTGCCGAAGATCAAGGACGCCAAGTCGATCAAACTGCCGCGCGGCTTTACCGAGTCCAATGTCAAAACCAACGATGGCAAGGTCAAAACTTACCAGACGGGCAAGGGTCCGACGATCGTATTCGTTCACGGTTGGGGCGGCGGCGCACACCAGTTCTTTCCGCTGATGCGCGGTCTCGCGCAATGCGGATTCAGCTCGCTGGCGTTCGACCACCTGGGCCACGGCCAGAGCGAAATAAAACCCGCCACGCTGCATCAATCCGTAGCGACCACCAATCACATGCTGGAAATGGCGAAAAAATCGAAGGCCGGGCTTTATTCTATCGTTGGGCATTCGACCGGGTGCATCGCCATCGCTTCCGCTCGCAACGCGCTGGTGCGCAATACGCCCCTATTCCTGATTTCCCCGGTCTTCAACTACAAACTCTACTTTTTGAAACGCCTGGTCAGGCTCAGGCTACATGCCGACCTAATCAAGCAATACGCCAACCGGTTTGCCAAAACCTACCGCAGCGAGTATCAAAAACTGGAGCTGGCCCGCCATCTCGATAAGTATAGCGATATCGCCGTCATCGCCCACGACGAATCCGACGCCGAAAGCTCGTACAAGGATTCCGAGCGATTTTGCGCCAAATATCCGCTGACAAAACTGTTGATCACCAAACACACCGACCATGAAAGAATCATCAATTCCGAGTCGGTGTGGCAGGAACTCAAGTCGCAGCTGAACTACGACGATACGACGGTCAACTTCGTCGCCGAAATCGTCTAACAGTAAACCCGCGCTCACCCAAACTCTGCCGCCGTTTGTCGGCATCAGCTGCAATACTTAATTCCGCGTCAATCCGCGGGACCTAATTGCAGTCATAAACTCGACTATGGGTTACACTTGCGGGCAGCAATAGATCAGACGCCAGATAGATGCAATTCTTCCAGGACTTAATGCCCGCGCTGCGCCTTTCCAAGTGGGCCCCGTCGGTTATCCGCAAACATTTGCTCAACGAGGAAACCGAAGCCATCGGCGCCCTGTGCACCATGATGATGGCCTCCGACGGCGAATTTTCGAGCCTGTTGCTGGCCGAGCGCATTTTGCATGCCTTCGAAAAACTGGATCGCGACGGTCGGCTTGAATTTTTTACCCTATTGCATACCGATTACGATATCGACGTCGCCTCAATCAAGCGTTCGGTCGAGGATTACGAGCGCCGGCCCGACGCCGACAATCTGCTACGCGTCACCGCCGCGGCCGAGCCGGGCCGCCAGGAATTGCTGCGTCGGATTAACCTGACCCCGGGCGGCACCCGTCGGCTCGTCAAGATGCGCGAACACTTACTCGCGGCGATGCGGGAAAAACCCGAATTGAAGAAAATCGACACCGATTTTCACCATCTGTTCAATGCCTGGTTCAATCGCGGATTTTTGCTGATGGAACCGATCGACTGGACTACACCGGCACATATACTGGAAAAAATCATCGCCTACGAAGCGGTGCATGAAATCGAGAACTGGTCCGAGCTGCGCAGCCGTCTGGAACCCGAGGATCGCTACTGTTATGGCTTTTTTCATCCGTCGATGGAAGACGAGCCGCTGGTATTCGTCGAGGTCGCGCTCACCGATCAAGTCCCGAGCGGTATTGGCGAAATCCTGCAGCGCTGTCCCGAAGCCGAAACCCCGAACAATCCCTCCTGCGCAATTTTTTACTCGATCTCGACCTGTCACCGCGGCCTTGCCGGCGTTTCTTTCGGTAATTTTCTGATCAAACAGGTCGCAACCAGCCTGAAACTGCGTTTTCCGCAGTTGAAAACCTTTGCCACGATCTCACCTGCACCCGGCTTCCGGCGTTGGTTGGAGGCCCAGGCCGAGGTCGAAGACGGGGTAAGGGATCTGATGGCCGAATTTGATGTCGACGCCGACGAAGATTTGCGCCACGAACTGGAAAAACTCGCGGCGAGCTATTTCCTCGAGCAAAAAAACAACGACCACGAGCCGCTCGATCCGGTTGCCCGATTCCATCTGAAAAACGGCGCGATCCTGGAACGCATCAATATTCTGGGCAATCCGTCGGATAAGGGTATGGAGCGTTCGCTGGGCACTATGGTGAATTACGTTTACGACCTTTCGCGAGTAGAAGAAAACCACGAAGATTATGTTAAAAACAACCGGATAATCAGCAGTTCGCAGGCTAGAAAGGCCCTGTCACGCTAGCTCCAGCATGGTAGCGGTCCTCGGAAATTACCCGCAGGTCGAAACGAATACCCGATTAAGATGTACTGCAGTTATAGGCCCCGGGATTTTCTGCTCCGGCCAAACCACTGCGCGCCAAATACCGCGACCAGTATTATGCCGCCGCCGACAAACGTGTAGCGAGTCGGAATTTCAGCGAATAAAATAAGCGCCCACAGCGGCGCAAGCGGTGTTTCCAGGGCGCTGATCAAGGCTGTTTCGGCGGCCGGCAAGCGGCGTGCGCCTTCCGCCAGCGTGACCGCGGCAATCGAAAATACCAATCCGAATGCCGACATTATCAGTATTTCATCGATCGGCGCTGCAGCCGGCTCGCCCATGACCCAGGAAATCGGAATCAATATGAGTGACAGTAGAACCGCCGGGCCTGCGGCGGGCGTAGCGGGATAGCGGCGATATATGCACAGGTATCCCGCCATGCCGACGGTCATCCATAGCGCCAGCATATCGCCCCTCAGGTTAACGCTATCCAGCGAACCGCTAACGATTACCAGCACCCCGGCAAATGCCGCCAGGCTCGCCAACAGTACGACTCGGCTGGGTTTTTCGCGCAGCCACAGCCAGGCTATCGCGGCGGCAATAAAAGGCACCGCCGCGTAGATCAACGACACGTTAGCGATCGAGGTATATTTGAAGGACGGGATAAAGGCAATCGTGGCCGCAGCGCCGACGATGCCGGCGCTAATACCGGGCCGCCCCATATGTGAAAACTCCCGTTTTAGGTTGCCGCGCCAGGCGACAAAAACACCGGTAGCAACCGCCGCCGCGAGTCCGCGCCAGAACAGAATCGACCAGGCGTCGGATTCGACCCCTTTGACAAATAGCCCGGCGCAGCTGAAAACTGTCGCCGATACCAGCACCAGCAAGATGCCGAGGCGCCGGGTTGCCTGCAAATTGCGGCCGCCTGCTAGATCCGGCGCGATAGCGCGAGCTTCAATCATTTTTCCAGTCACCGTCCCGGTTCCACCAGCGGTTGGGATTGTCGGAATCATCCAGTCCGCGAGTTTCCGAGCGCAAGATCGGCTCGACCGAGATCGGCGGCTCGTAATAACTGTGATACTGATAAATCGTGTCGATAATCCGCTCCAGCTGTTGCCGATCGGGCGGTATCGACAACGACATTTCGACGATACCGGGCCGCTTGCGCGTAGCCTCTTCGGCGCCGGTCGGGGTGCCGTCCATGGGACGGTAGTATTCATGGCAGGGCGCGGCTCGAATCGCGTTGCGATCGGTTTTACCGTAAATCAGCGGCGCAAATTTGATGATTTCATCGAACAGTCGATCGATTTCATCCTCCGGCGCCAGGAAACGAATGCGCCAATAGGGAACCATTTTGATGGCCGGTATTTCGAAGCCGGTGCTGAATATATCTAGTGAATCCATTGGGTTCATCGCTTGCTCCAGGGTGAAATAATGTAGTCGAATTATACTGAAACCCTACTGACAGCGTATTGTCAGTAGGGTTATGTTATCTTGTCCGTTACCTAACCTGGAAACTTACCTGACTATGCGCCGTACCGAACGATTATTCGAGATTATTCAAATACTTAGAAGTGAATCTCGAGTCATTACCGCGAATGAGATTGCGGCCCGGCTGGAAGTATCGACGCGCACCATATATCGTGACATACAGGCCTTACAGGCGATGCGCACGCCGATCGAAGGCGAAGCCGGTATCGGCTACATGATGCGCCAGGGCTACGACTTGCCCGCGCTCAACTTCAGTACCGAAGAGATCGAGGCGATTGTCGTGGGTTTGAGCCTGGTGGCCCAAACCGGCGACAAGGGACTGCTAAAAGCGGCCCAACAGGTATCCAACAAAATTGATTCGATCCGAGGACGTATGGAAAGCCTGCAGGTATCGGAGCGCGGCGCTCTGGTGCCCGCGGCGGTCGATCCCGACAGGATCCGCAGCGCGATTCGCGAAGAACGGAAACTCGATATCCGCTATCGCGACGAAAATGAGCAGGAAAGCGCGCGCCGGGTCAGGCCGCTGGCGGTGATCTATTATGTGCATGCCATGTTAATGGTGACCTGGTGCGAACTGCGCAACGATTTCCGCCATTTTCGCGTCGACCGCATCCTTGCCTGCAGCGACTCCGGAACCTATTTCAAGGGCGATGGCGATCGCTTGCGCGAGCTGTGGCGACAGCAGGAGACCGAATGACGGCAGCGCCCCGTCTGCGCCGTTCTGAATTCATCCCAATAGAATTTACTCAGAGTAAATCCTCAGCGTGAAGCCTGATTAGCGGCCTCTCATTAACCCGGCGACAATATATGTCGTATTCAGGGGCCCAAGAAAGCGTCAGATCAAGGCGCGACTCGCCGCCAATGGTTATTCCAATGGCAAGAGTTGCAACGCGGAGCTGGCGCTTTCTTGGGCTCCCTAACTAATTGATATTAAAAAAGATAGGCCCTCGCGTGTCTGCCCACAGACGGCGTTATCAGAACTTGCTGCAGAATAACTGCAGCGGCGTTCTGATGCCTTGCTGTGAACAGACACGCGAGGGCTGAATGCGACATATATTGTCGCCGGGTTAATAGAGCCCGCTGCTGCCGCTGAATTGAATACCACCCGATAGATTTTACTCTGAGTACTTCCTGACTAGCTTATCGAGGTTGGTCCGTACCAGCTGCGCGCGCTCAAAGCCGGCATCGTAGGCGGGCGAAGTAATCAGTTCGCAGGCTTCGATATCGATACGTACGAATTCCTGTATCCGCTCAAGATAGGGTGACCACAGCGCTTCGAAATGCGGTAGCAATACGGCGGCGTCATCCGAATCTCGGACGACAATCCGCCCCCTGCCCCGCACTCGGACCGCGAGGCGCGCCAGCAGGTCCAAAAAAACGACTTCGACGGCGGGCCGCTGCCGCAGGTTGGCGCTGGTGCCGGGTGAGCGAATATTGCCATAGGCGAGACTGCGCTCGTCGACGATAACAAAGGTCGCTTTCGGCGAAACCGCGGGGCTGCCATCGTCATTGATCGTGGCAACCGCGCCCGCGCTATAATCGCGGATAATCTGCTGCATCGCCGCGCTGAGTTTGTCCATGCCTACAGCGCCCGCAGCTCGACGAAGGTTTCGTTGTAACAGGCGCCGTCGACTATGTCGGTTTTCATATCCGCGTCGATCAACGCATTGACAGTCTGCCCGGTTTCGCTGGTGCGCAACCAGGTGCCTTTCGGCGAATACAAAACGCCGCGCGCAACCGCCTCGGTCAGCTTGGCGCGCAGCACGACGCGACCCTTGTCGTTACTGACTTCCACCAGTGAATCCTCCGCGATAGAGGCGGCACTGGCATCGGCCGGATTGATTTCGACGATCTCGTGCCCGCTGCTGGCCGCAGCGCCGCCAAAGGTGGTGTTGGTGCGTTTCGACGAGGATGGCGTTATCAGACAAAAAGGTCGTGCTCGGACTACCGGCTCATAACGCGGCAAACCGTAGCCGAAACGCGACTCGAGATCTTCACAATAAAGCTCGATTTTGCCGGACGCGGTGCCGGGGCTAACGGTGTTACACATGATCACTTCCCGTTGCTCGTCGGCGGTCATCAGCAAGGCTCGGTCGAGCGGGATTTCACTCGGCCTGAATCCCTGCAAGCGCGCATCGCCGGGATCGACGGCCGCATCCATCAACTGCCGATCGCTGTCGTCGAACATCGCATCGGTAAAACCGAAGGCCCGCGCCAGACGTCGGAAAATCTCGGTATTGGGCAGCGACTCGCCGACGGCGGGAATCACCGGCGCGGCGCGCTGCAGATAACTATGCCCATAAGCGGTGTAAATATCGTCGAACTCGAAATGCGACGCCGCCGGCAGCAGGATGTCGCAAAACTTCATGCTGTCGGTCATGACGACATCGATCCCGACCTTGAAGATTTCACTGCGCGCCAGCGCCCGCAGCATGCGATTCTGATCCGGGTGGGTCGCCACCGGATTGTGGTTGTAGATAAACGCAGCCCGAATCGGCGGATCGATATCGTCGCTGAGCAGATGCCGGCCGAGATCGACGATATTCAGCGTGCGCGTGCCCGCGGGTATCAGATCGCTGCGCTGCAACGCCGCCGCGGTGGTCGGGAAAGCCAAACCCGGTTTGGCGATCACGCCCGCGCCGCGCCGGCCGAACTGCCCCAACAGAGCCGAGATCGACATGATTGCGCGCAGTCCGGAACCGCCGCTGCGACCGCGTTCAATGCCGTTGCCAATCGACAACGCAAGCTTGTCCGCGGCGCAATAGCAATCGACCAGCACGGTGAGTGCCGCCGCCGGCAGCTTGCAGATCTCGGCCGCTTGTTGCAGCGGGTAAGTCCTGGCCTGCGCCATAAACGCCTCGTAACCCGCTACCCAGGTGTCGACAAAGGTCCGGTCGACTTGCCCGCGTCGTTCGATTTCGGCCGCAATAGCGAGCGCCAGCACCACGTCGGTGCCGGGCTCGATCTGTAGATACAAATGCGCCTTATCGGCGATCCGGGTATGTTTCGGATCGACCACGATCAGCCGCGCGCCCCGCTCGCGCGCCTGCTTGATCACGCGCGCCAGGTGCAGGTTCGAGACGGTTACATTATTTCCCCAGACCAGGATCAAATCGGCGTCCACCGCCTGCTCCGGCGGCATCCCCGGCGCGTCGCCGAACAGGCTGTTATAGGCCGCGCCGCGTACGCCGCCGCACAGCGGGCCGCGGTCGAGCAGGCTGGCGCCGAGTTTGTGAAAGAAACGCCGGTCCATCGAGCCCACCGCGAGCTGACCGTGCGGGCCCGCGTAATTGAACGGCAGCACCGCCTGTGGACCAAACTCGGCGATTACTTGCTGCGTACGCTCGGCAATCATCGGTAGTGCCTGATCCCAGCCAATCGGCTTAAATGCCCCGTCGCCGGGTTCGCCAGTACGCAGTAACGGCGTACTCAAGCGCTGCTCACCGTGCACGAAATCCGGGTAGTACTTCGCCACCTTGTCGCAGATCGCGCCCGCGGTGTAGGGATTCACCCGCGATCCCCGTACCTTGCCGATCCTCCCGTTTTCAACGGTGACCTGCAGCGAGCAGGTATCGGGACAATCGAGCGGGCATACCGACGGTTTGACAATGGGCTGACCTGGATTATTCATCGCTGCTTCCTCGCTGGCTGGGGCTAGGGCTTCGCCCGGACATCATTGAGTTTAGCGACTTTTGCGCTTGCCCCTGCTGATTGAAATTGGCTTCGTCGAGCCAGGCTTCGAGTATGCCGCGTACCTCGGGCCACTCGTCATCGAGTATCGAATACCAGGCGGTATCGCGATTCCTGCCTTTGAATATCATATGGTTATAAAAAATCCCTTCGAATCGAAATCCGAGCCGGCGCGCCGCCTGGCGCGACTTTTCGTTGAGAGAATTACAGCGCCAGTGAATGCGCCGGTAGCCGAGGTCATCCGTCGCATGCCGGATCATCAGGTAAAGCGCCTCGGTGGCGGCGCGGGTGCGCGCCAGCCGCGGGCCGAACCAGATATGGCCGATTTCGATTACTCCCATCAACGGATTGATGTCGAGGTAGCTGCTCTGGCCTTCGAAACTTTCAGCATCGAGCGGTCGTATCGCGTAGAAAATAGTATCGAAGGTCGCCGACTGGGCGCGCATGGTCGAGCGGTATTCCTCCACCGACGCCCACGGACCGTAGGCCAGGTAATCCCAGATTTTAAGCGCCAGCGCCGATCCATGCCCGGCCGCGTACAAATCAGCCGCGTGCCGGCTCGCATCCTGGGCCTCCAGTTCGACGTATCTCCCCCTGAGCGGCGCCCGCGCGGGGATCAATGCCGGCGGTAATGGTTCGACCGCAGCCCCGGAAAGCGGCCGCGGATGGGGTTGTTCCAAACTGTGATCGCTAGACACCGACTGCTATTCTCCAGGTAAAAATATGAATCGAATTTAAATGGCGCAATAAGGTTTGCAGCATAGCAATTTTTTGGATATCTTAAAAAATCCAATAATTGACATTTTTTCCATACCAATTTGCCGAACCTGGCGTCCATCGCGTTTACCCTGCAGCGGGATTCGAAGGATCCGCTGTTCGTACAGCTATGCGATCAGATCCGACAGCGCATCGTCAGCGGTTGGCTGCTACAAAATTCGCAACTGCCGCCATCCCGCAGGCTCGCCACCGATCTGGGCATATCGCGCAGTACCGTGGTAACCGCCTACGAACAGCTGGTTGCCGAGGGTTATATCGAGGGCCGGACAGGTGCGGGCTTTTACGTGCGCGAGCTGGCGGACCTCGATCCGCAAGACAGCGCCAGGAACGCCGCCCCGTCGTCACCGATTAGTTCCAGCATTCCCGACGCGACGCCGGCGTTGCATCCGGGCTACCCGGACAACCGCCTGTTTCCATATCGCCAATGGACTCGTTGTCTGGCCCGCACCGCACGCTTGACGCCCGAGGCGCTGATCGTGGGCAAAAGTCCGTTCGGCGATTTACCGCTGCGCCAATCGATCGCCGCTTACCTGGCCGACTGGCGCGGACTCGATATCCAGCCCGAGCAGGTCATGATAACCGCCGGTTCGGTAGATGCGCTGGAAAATTGTATTCGCAGCCTGGCAATGCCGGGAGACGTAATCGGGCTAGAGAACCCTTGTTACCGGCCGCTGCGCAATATCGCCGCCAACCAGGGTATGCGGATCGAGTGGCTGTCGGTCGACGCCGAGGGCGCCGAGATTCCATCGGAATCACGGCGCACTGCTACACCCAAAATGGTGATACTGACGCCTTCGCACCAGTTTCCGCTGGGCGGCGCGATGCCGGTGAATCGCAGGCTCGAGTACCAGCAGTGGGCCAACGCCAACGACGCCTGGATTATCGAGGATGACTACGACGGCGAATTTCGTTATGCCGGCCGCCCGATCCCGGCCCTCGCCAGCCTGGATACCAGCGGTAGAACGATTTACATCGGTACCTTTTCCAAGGTGTTTGCGGTGAGCCTGCGGCTCGGCTACCTGATCATGCCGCCGCCGTTGATCGCGAGATTCGCCGACACGCTGGCAAAATTCGGGGTCAAGGCCGCGCTGCCCTGTCAGCGGGCGCTCGCAAACTTTATCGATAGCGGCGATTTCTATCGCCACATCCGGCGCGTACGCCGAATCTACGCCGAACGCCGCCGCTTGTTGCTGGACCTGCTGCAACAGAAAATGTCACACTTCGTGGCACTGCAAGATCACCAGGCAGGCATGCAGGTTACGGTAACCCTGGCGCCGGGATTGGACGATCGGGAAATCTGCGCGGCGGCAGGCGCGCGCGGCCTGCTGGCAGCGCCGCTGTCGTCCTATTACGGCGCCGGCGAAGCATCCCACGGGTTACTGCTCGGCTTTTGTCCTTATTCCGAAGACGAGATCAGGGACTATGTCGCGGTCTTGAGTGAACTGCTCGAGGCGCGGCAGCGCCGAGTCCAGTCGTTGCAATCAGTCTTTTAAAAACCGCTGTAACACATTGCGGGTTACCTGCTCGGCCTGCGGATCACGACGCAGCAGGCCTGCCACCCATTCGACGCTGCCGGCATGGAAGATCTCACCCTTACCCCGGCGGAAAGAAACGATCATGCCCGACCCGCGGCCGGCCAGCGCGACGGTTTCCGGCGTAATTTCTCCGTAGAGAATCTGGGCGTGGAGTTCGCAGTCTTCGCTGCCGAGGAACAGGGAATCCCGCTCAGTACCGCGCGCGATCTCGACGTTGGAAGCGAGCCCGAGCGCGAGGATCTCGATGTTTTCGGGGACCTCCTCCGTTCCCGACGGATAGGGCAAGCCATCGCGGATGACATAGTCGAGACCGTCGACTTCGTAAGCAAATATTCGACTGCGCGCGCCGAGCAGGTCGCCGTAGCCGAGCCCGGTACCGTCGAACGCCCAGTGTTCGGGGCGGTAGATCGGGAATCCGCCGGCGCCGAAGGCGACGCATCCGCCCCAACCGGCGTAAACCCCGCGAGTCGCGTTCAGGCCGAAGGTCAGTGCGCCCGGGCGACCGATCTGCGGCAGTTCCCAGCTGGTCGTAATCCTCGGGGTATCGCGCAGCGGATCTTCGCTGGCGGCGCGCGATTTGTAACACAACTGCCGGCAGCCGGCGTTCTCGAGTCGAGTTTGCCACATGAAATTGCCGGCAAAACGCGCCACCCTGCCCCCATTTTCGACATAGGCGTCGACGCTGTCGCGCATTTCCCAGGACCAGTACTCGTCGTGGCCGATGAACACCAGGCAAGGATAGTCGGCAATCACCTCGGGGCGCAGCTGCAGGTCGTACTGCGAGACGACGTCGACGTCGAACCCGGCCGCGGCCGCCCACCGAATGAAGTGCCGCTCGTAAGAGGCCCAGCCGGCGGAAGCATATTTCTTGCTGTAGCCATTGGCATAAGCCCACTCCATGTGCGGGTAGGAAACGGCTTCGTCGTGGTCGGGTGCGGCGCCCAGGGCCGCGCGCGGCGCATCCTCGGGCAACACCACGAAACCGCGCGGCAGCGGCCGCTCGAGCGATAACAGCGGGGAAAACTGATTCCCATCAGCACCGCTGATGCCTTCGTAATGATTCGAGCCGCCCCAGTTGTTATAGGCGCACCAAGTGCCGGTCGCCGCGACCAGCAACAGCCGCTCGCGTCGCGCGCAGCCGGTTGCGCGCAACAGGAAGAGATAGTGCTGCTCGCGTACCGCGTCGCCGCTGCCGATCCGGCAAGTGACGCGGTAACCTCCCGAGGGCCAGTCGGACGGGATTTTATATTCGAAACTCACCGGCCAGCCGCAACCGGCAGCCGCGGCGTCCGGCGGGGTGTCGTGGCGGCGCCCCGGTAAACCGCTGCGCTCGAAAACCACTTCGAGTTCGAGCGCATCGCGCGCAATTTCGAGGCTATAGCTGGAGGCGGTGCTTGAAACATGAAACGCGATGGTATCGCCGGGCGAGTAACAAGGGCGATCGCTGTAACACCAGATTTCCGCCACTTTCGAATCGCTGGCGGGCGCCTCGTAATAATTACTATGCACCGCCGGATTGATACCGGCGGGTGAGTCTTGCCGTCTCATGCCAGGCCGCCGCTAAGCCAGGAAATCGTGGATATCCTCGGATTGCACCACATGGCAGTAAATCATATTGATCGATTTCAACTCATTCAGGTGTAACTCTTCGGTCGCCGCGGCACAGCAATCCTCAACCACGACCACGCCGAAACTCTCGTCGGCGAGGCTGCGCACGGTCGAGCTGACGCACTGGTCGGTAAAAATCCCGGCGACGATGACATCGCTGATTCCCATATTGTGCAATATCAGCCGCAGATTAGTTCCGGTAAGCGCGCTATCGGTGGTCTTGATGACGACGATGTCGTCCGCCGCAGGCGTCAGCTCGGGCACCAGCTGGCTGTCTTCGCGGTCCTTCGGCAACAGCAGGTAATTGAAGCCGGGTTTCTTCTGGCTCAACGAGCGATCGCGACCGTCGGGCTTGAGGCAGGCGATACGCGCGAAAATAACCTCGACGTCACGCTCGCGGCAGTGGGCGATCAGGTCTGTGGTGTTCGGGATGACGGCCTTGTTCATGCGCTCGCGAAACGGCGCCCAACGCTCGCCCTCGAGCGGATCGGAAGCGACTTCCAGATAGGTATTCTGGATATCGATCACCAGCAGCGCCGTATTATTCGCAATCAGCCCGATGTCTGCCGGCGGATCGGCCGTTTCATAGTAAAAAGAGCGGTAGGCGTTTTTCCAGTCACTCATGTCACACTCCTGCAAAGCCAGGGCGAGTCGTATTTGAGCGTCGCTTCATTGTTTCTCCGACAGGGGATTATCGATAATGTAGCCGGCGTCGATCTGATCGATATCGGTGCAACCCAACTGCGCCAGGCTGATGTCGATCTGGCTACGAAACAATTCGATCATTTCCTGTAAGCCGCTATAACCGGCGGCGCCCATGGCATACAACAGAGGGCGGCCGATAAAGACGAAATCGGCACCCAGCGCGAGCGCCTTGATCACGGCCTCGCCGTTGCGCACGCCGCTATCGAACAGCAGCGGGTAGTCGGCCCCGACCGCCCTGCGGATCCCCGGCAGCATATCGATCGCCGCCGGCGCGCTGTCGAGCTGGCGCCCGCCGTGATTGGAAACGTATACCGCATCGACTCCGGCATCGCGTATCCGCACCGCGTCCTCGCATCCAAGCACACCCTTGACGATCAAGTTGCCGGGCCAGCGCTCGCGCAGACGCGCGAGGAAGTCCCAGTCGACCTTGCCGCGGGCCTCGTTGCGTTTAAACTTTTTGCCGCCGGCGAGATTGACATTGGCTAGCGCCGGAACCCCGGTCTTCAGCGTTAGCAGGGACCAGTGCGGATGCAGCGCGAAGTCCAGAAACTGTTTCGGCCCGATGCGCACCGGCGACTGGAAACCATTGCGCTGTTCGCGCGGCCGCACACCGATTTCGGGCACATCGACCGTCAGAATCAAATTGCCATAACCAACGGTTTCGGCGCGCTCCACCAGATGAAAAGCCACTTCCTCCGACTGGCCGACGTACAGCTGGAACCAGGCATGCTCGCCGGCGCGCTCGGCGGTGGTCTCGATACTGCTCGACGCCATCGTCGACAGTACCAAGGGAATACCGTACTCGCGCGCGGCGGCGGCCAGCATAGCGTCGCCGTTGGGCCAGGTCAGATTGCACATACCCATCGGCGCGATGCCGAACGGCAAATCCCAGGTATGCCCGAAAATGCGCTTGCGATAACTGCGCTGTTCGACGTTGACCAGAACCCGCGGCAGCATGCGCAGGGCCTCTATTTTCTCGACATTGAGCGCACAGGCCCGTTCTTCGCCGGCGCTGCCATCGATGTAATCGAAAGTCATTCGCGGCATGCGCCGCCGCGCGAGTCTACGCGCGTCGGCAAGACTGAATATCTTTTTAGTCATACCGGATAAACGCAGGACTCCAGCTTGGAAAAGGCCACTTTTACCAACGACCCGGCCGAATAGCAATGCTTTTCTCCGCCAGCCGATTTACCGATGAGTTTCACCTCCGACATATCCGGTAAAACCTCCGCATCGCCGCGCGCCTGAACAAAAAGGAAGCGACTGAACGAGGGTAATTGCCAACAACGCCAGGAGCCAACTATAACTAAAGGATCGATACACGAAATGGGCGGCGGCGACAGCTCTTTCTTGATTTAGAACACGCCCGGCCTCAAAAATACTGGTAGCATCGCTCCAGAATAGATCACATTTGGTAAAGCACGCTGCCATCGATACTATGACGAAGTTTCGCGATCCGGATGCCGCGCCACAACTGGATGGACCAATCGAATCCAAGCACCTTCAACAGGCCGCTCTCGGTTTGATACGGTTAGCGCAACGAGCGCTTAAGGTTTGCAAGGGTTACCGCCAACAAACACATTTCGAGACCTCCTTATGAAAACAAACAGCCTGCTGGTAGCTGCATTACTCACCGGCTTTGCGTTTCCAGCTCATGCTCAGGAACCCGACCAACAACCCGATCGCGACAAGGGCTGGGAGTATGCCCTCGGAGCGGGGGCAATCTATACACCGAATTATCGGGGTGACGATCATTACCGATTGAGTCTGCTTCCTGACATATCGGTGCGTTATAAAGAATCGTTTTCCGCCTCGATATTCGAGGGTATCGCCTACAAAGTCGTAAACACCGACGACTGGCGCGTCGGGCCTATTATTAAATACGACTTTGGCCGGGACGAGGACAACGACAACCTCTTTGCCCTCGGGGACGAAACGGATGATTTACAGGGCCTGGGCGACGTGGATGGGACCTTCGAGGTCGGCGGCTTCGTCGAGTATTCTTTCGCCAGGTTCACAGCTAAAATCGAGGCTCGGCAGGCCATCGATGGCCACGACGGCCTGCTCGCCGAAATGGAGTTGAAATTTTCCGGCAAGCTTCCCGCTAGCGAGAGACCTGTTTTTTATTCGATTGGCCCCGAAATCACATATGCCGACGCCAGCTATAACGGCGCATTCTTCGATGTGTCCGCCAGTCAATCGGCCGCTTCCGGTTTGGCGCAGTTCGAGGCCGATTCCGGTTTCAACTCCTACGGATTACATGGCAATCTTTTTGTGCCATTGAATAGCCGGGTTGCATTGATTGCCTTCGGGGGCTTCGATCGCCTCGACGGGGATGTTGCGGACTCCCCGCTGGTGCAACAACGCGGCTCCGAAGACCAGTGGGTTGCCGGCATTGTGCTCAGCTATACGCTTTGACGATAAACGCTTGGGCGGGTGATCCTGGTTACGACTTCAATCTCGCCGATTTCTAATTCACAGATGGAGGCTCGGATGAGTTATTTTCAGAACATTAAAAACCTGATCGAAATCCTGGATAGCGACCAAGCCACCAAAAATGACCTGGTAAAACGGACATTCGTAGCGGATGGCGAGCATTTAACGGCCAACATTGTAATTTTCGGCGATAGTGGAAATGCCATACACACGCAGCAAGACCCCGACGAGTTGCTAGTGATGGATGACAATCGTTGTAATATGTACTCGCAACAATTACTCAAGACACTCTTCCAATGACCGAAACCGCAGGACTCGCACTGGCAACATTTCTTGCCACGATCGGCCCACTCGACGTTGCGGCCATGTTTGCCGGATTGACGGCAAATCAAACCGCCGCGGAGAAAAAGTCGCTGGCGCTTCGCGGGGCGCTGATAGGCGCCGGCATTCTGGTGGCATTCGCGTTGATCGGTGAGATTCTGTTGGCAAGTCTCGGCATATCTCTTGCTGCATTGAGAGCCGCCGGAGGTATTTTGCTGTTGCTGATTGGCATTGACATGGTATTTGCGCGCTCTTCCGGCGGCACATCGACTACTGATGAAGAAGCGCAGGAAGCATTTTCTAAGGCAGATATTTCCGTTTTCCCGTTGGCCACCCCGATGATCGCCGGACCCGGTGCAATGGGCGCCGCCATATTGCTTATGGCGAATCAGGAGGGCAATATTGCCGGGCAGGCAATCGTCATTGCCTCGTTACTTGCGATCTTGTTGCTCACCTTTATCTCGTTGCTGCTGGCCGCTAAAATTCAAGGCATGATGGGGGTAACCGGAATGCATGTCGTGACGCGCGTCATGGGCGTCTTGCTATCGGCACTGGCGGTTCAATTCATATTCGACGGCATCAAGGAAAGCGGGCTTGTGGGGCCCTGGTAACCATCAGCAAGCTGCATACGAGCAAGCGCTAATGGTCGGGTTCAGGGGACCTGTTGAGCGTGTATATAATCGCTTGATGATTGCGTATAGTGTCCCGAATGGCACTAAGTTAAGCACTATCAGCAAGGTATTTGTTACGGTGAGGAGTTTCTTGCATTTGATGCCTGGGTTTGGTCAATCGTTGATAGTTTTTTGGTCTTCGCTTTTTACATCGTGGTTCCAATCGACCTGGGCGCGGGCGAATGACGCTCGCGGCTATGCTATCACAGAGCAATGACAGTAGAC
>Ga0209150_1000112_pt1 | contig 31916 bp, 29 predicted proteins | sample WorMetTyACAVOLI3_FD_187424 | JGI IMG/M metagenome (GOLD analysis project Ga0209150, IMG submission 187424) | Marine gutless worms symbiont microbial communities from Max Planck institute for Marine Microbiology, Germany - Olavius algarvensis... ... | reverse complement strand
AGTTTTAGGGAACTAGGCCTATAAAAGGAGTGATTTTAGTAGTACTTATATCAAAAAAAGTCAAGTAGTATTTTATCTTATCATGCTGATATAATGAGAATTTTTACGTTTATGCGTCCACTCTATATCGAGAGAATCCTGGCCGCTTTCCCGCATACAGCGTCAACAACTCCCTTACCCGATTTAAGATCCACCAACGACAAACGAGAATTTGAAGCTGAAACCGCCACCCCAATCCAAAATCGAAAATCTAAAATCCAAAATTCACTCATTGAACTCCTGACCAATCGCGAGCTTGATGTCCTCGAACTGCTTGCGCAACGACTTCAGAATAAGGAGATTGCTGAAAAACTATTCGTTTCGCCGGCAACCGTTAAGTCACATCTGGAGAGCATTTACCAGAAGCTCAATGTCAGCAAGCGCCGTGAAGCGGTCGACAAGGCTTATGCGCTAAAAATTATTACCCGACGTTAGTTAAGCGTTGCGGTATTGCCCCATTTCAACAGCCTTCAATCTGCAATTCACTTTGTTCCAAAGAAATCCAATCTGACCCCAGTTTTGATTTCCCTTTTCATCCTTTAATTCCGAATGATCATAAAAATCTTCGGTCCTCCTCCATTTCTCCGCCATTTTTCCGCCGTATTGGCGGATGCGGCGTCTTCAGAAAGCGATTAAATATAACAGCCGCCGACACTCGCAGACAATACACAGACAGGATTTTAATTTTGCCCGGGTGATACGCCGCGGCAAAATGTCTGTGTCCGTCTGTGTCTGTCGAGCGTGCGAAGCGAGAGGGCGGTTAATTAACATATATGAATGAACAAAGGATTATGAATCATGTCAGGTGAATGCGATGAAAAACATCTCAAACTCTGGACGCCGGCTACCTATCGCATCGAAGTCGAAGGCGTTCTGGATGAAATTTGGGCAGACAGTCTTGCGGGTATGCGCATCAGCACACGCAAAAGAGCCGATCAATCGACGGTGACCATGCTAACCGGACTGCTTAGGGATCAAGCGGAGCTATCGGGGGTGCTGAACGGTCTTTACGAACTGCACCTGCCGATCCTGTCGGTCAAAATTCTCTCCGCGGATAATGACGCTCAGAAGGATCCGGATAAACCAGCCAAAGGTAAAGGAGGTGATGACGGAAATCTACACATAGAAACCAAAAAAGAGATCTAAATAACCCTAAAGAACCTAATAACATAATTCTAACAAAGGAGAAAAAAATGAGTTTACCCGGAAAAACAATGAAAATTGGAGGCTACAATTACCATGTGAGTGACCAAGGAAAGGGCGACAAGGTCGCGTTTCTCGTCCACGGCATGCCGGATGACGGCAGCTGCTGGAAGTATCAGGCCCCGGCGCTGCTCAAGGCCGGCTACCGCGTGATCGTGCCGGATACGCTGGGCTACGGCAGGACCGACCGGCCGGTGGAGGTCGAGCATTACAAGATGATGAAGATTGTCGATCACATGTTCGAGATCATTGACACGCTGGGCCTGAAGAACATCAACCTGATGGGCCACGACTGGGGTTCCGCCATCACCTGGACCATGGTCCTGCAGCGTCCAGAGCTGTTCCGCAAGTTCATCTCCATGTCGGTCGGCCACCTGAGGAACGTCTTCGGTCAGGCCCACGAGACACCGGAGCGGATTTATGAATGCTGCAAGGCCAATTGGTACATGTACATGCACTGTCTGGATGGGATGGAAGAACTCTATATGGCCAACGATTTCAGGTTCTTCCGCACCTTCTTCTGCCAGCACCCCGAGGCGGAGAAGGTCATCGAGGCCATCAAGGAGACCGGCCGCATCGAGTGGCTCAACTACGACAGGGCCAACCACGTCCCCATGGACTATCTGGAGCAGGCCAAGGACCCGGACAGCCTGCCGAACTGCAAGGTGCCGACCATGGTGATGTTCCCCGAGGACGACATGTTCCTGTGGAAGACGCAGGCCATCGACACGCCCAGGTACATGGACGCCGAGTGCCGCGTCGAGATCATCCAGGGCGGCCATTGGGGCATGCTGGACCATCCGGACGACGTCAACAAGCTGATGGTGGAGTGGTTCGACTCGCCGGCCAGCACCGCGCGGGCCGATGTCAAAGAAGCTTAAGCATTCGGCTGGTTTGATCGGTGCACAACCGGTTTTTGGCTTTGCAGTTAAAAATGGGCAGTGGCTCGAGCCGAGGGGGCTTGCGCCCCGGCTGCTCGAGCCCGCCCTTCTATCAGGTTTATCTCGAGCTGCTGAAGTAGGGCAACAAGTTCAGCTATTTAGAACGCGGGCTATATGGGAGATGGGAGACGCTATGAAAAGAGTTAAAACCACCCGATACTATTGGAAAAAATTGTCCAGTTGGTTGCTTGTTATGCTGCTTGTCCTGGTGTCGGTATACCCCGGTTTCGCCCAATCATCCGACCAGCCAACGGAGGCGCAACAGGCAAAGTTCGGAGGGCCGGATACGGTTCCCAACCGGATTGAATCCGAACGCGTTGATAAGGATACACTCTATGAGTTCGAGTTTATGAAACCCTATTATGAATGGAAAGACCGGATTTTAGAAAAATATGGTTATACCTATGCCCTGGATTACTATCCGATCTATCTGAAAGCCAGTGATAGCCTGCCGGGAACAGATGATGATGCCGCCAGTGCCGTAATGCGCTTTTCCGGCTTTTGGCAGCTTATGGGGCGCGCTGAAGATTCAAATTCAAGCGGCACGCTGGTCTACCTGGTTGAACATCGTCACGGTTACACGGATAACCTGCCGGCGGAATTTGCCCTGGAAAGCCTCGGTTACGTTGGATTTATCGGGATACCGTACGGGAGCGAAGGGGGATTGCATCTGACCAACCTTTACTGGAATCAGGAGTGGCAGAATGGTTTCGGATTTGCGGCCGGATTTCTCGACGTAACCGACTGGGTCGACGTCTATGCACTCACCAGCCCCTGGACGGATTTTTACAACTTCGTATTCAGTATCGGGGCGGCGACCATGGACTTGCCGGACGATGCCGCCCTGGGCTTTGGGGCCGGCGGGTGGCTGGCAGACAACGTCTACCTTATCGCCGGTTTTGAGGACTTGAACTCGGATCCCAACGATCCCCTTGAGGGATTTGACACATTTTTCAACGATCACGAGTTCTTCAAGCACGTCGAGATCGGCTGGGTCACCTCCGCCAGGGAGCAGTACTACCTCGACAACCTCCACCTCACCTTGTGGCATGCCGACGAGCGGGATGAAATCGATGTGGAAGACGGTTGGGGAGCGTTTTTGTCCGTTTCGCATACCTTCGCCGAAAAATGGCTGTTGTTCGCCAGGGGCGGGTTTGCGGAAGACGGCGGCAGCCTCCTGGAGAGGTCCGTCAGCATCGGTGCTGGGTTTGCTCCGAGCGGCATCGGGGCGCCCGGCTTCGGCCATCAATTGGGTTTTGGCGTCAACTGGGGTCGACCCAACGATGCCCTCTTCGGCTCCGGTCTGGATGATCAGTACACAATGGAAGCCTATTACCGCCTGCAGGTGGCGAAGGAATTCTCCATCACACCGGACGTTCAATATCTGATCAACCCGGCACTACACCCGGAAGAGGACAATGTTTGGGTCTTCGGCCTGCGAGCACGCCTGTCGTTTTAAACGCGAACAAAGTGGTAGAACCATGCGAAACCTAATCATCGTAAATCAGTTTCCCAATCATCGGAGGGAGCCAATGAAAACTTTGGTGAAGATACTGCCAGTCTTAATTATTTTACTTCCGACGCTGCTGCATGCCGAAGATTCTCTTGACATTGACATGAGCAAATTTTCGACCGCTAAAAAAGCGCTCGTTGAAGAGACACTACAGCTAACCGAGAAAGAAAGCACTGTCTTTTGGCCATTATATGATGCATATGAAGCGGCTCAGATAAACATTTTTAACAGGCATATAGCTTTGATTAGAGAACACAAGCAAAAAAGCGAAAATCTGTCAGATAAGGAAGCCGAAGTGCTGATCAATAGGTATCTGGAACTGCAGGCTGATGATTTGAAGTTAAAGCAAGCCTATGTCAAGAAATTCAGCAAAAAATTACCCTATAGAAGAGTATATCAGTTTTTCGATTTGGAAGATAGAATTGAGGCAGGTTTCTTCGCCGTGGTTGCTGAAGAATTGCCTCTAATAAAAGAAATACCAAAGTGACCATCACAACTACTTGGGAAAGTTAACACTATGCTTGTCAACAGCTTTCAAATCAGCAACGAGTTGCAGCTGACGCCGCTTGCTCCTGAGAGAGCAGCGGAAGCGTGTCAAATTAAAGATGCGAGGATATGGCTTGATCTGCAAACCGCTGAACCCGGTGAACTCGAAAAATGGCTCGACACACTCGGAATCAGAGGCTTGGCTCGACGGCTTTGTCTCGAAGCAAGTGATCGTTCCGGCTACTATATGTACCTTTACTTTCGCAGAACCGGCTGGTTCGATTAGATTATTAGGTGTCAGGTTTCGGGTGTCAGGTGTCAGCAAATCCCTAAATCCTGAAACCTAAACACTGTTTTCGTTGCGGCCGAAGACCTGCATAGGGGGTATGTTATGAGTGAAAATCTTATCATTGGTTTCGTGACGATGGCGGTCTGCCTGGCGATCCAATGCATTGTTGTGGGCGCCCTGCTGGACGTGCTTGTTTTTCTGGAACAAAGAGGAATGATCAGACAAACACTCATCGGGATGACCTTTCTTCTTGTCGCTTTGATGCTCATCATGCTGGCTGGGAACATTATCCAGATCACCATCTGGGCCGGGCTGTTTTACAGTTATGGAGAGTTCAAAGAATTTGCCACGGCCTTTTACCACTCGGTGGTCAACTTTGCGACGCTGGGTTACGGGGATATCGTGATGAGCGAAAAAAGGCGTCTTCTTGGCGCATTGGAGGCGGCCAACGGTGTGCTGATGTTCGCTCTGACAACAGGTTTTTTGTATACGATCCTCAGCGGAGTGCTGGAACGATACTGGGACGAGCAAATAGGTCAAAAATCGGAATCCAAAGGGTAGTCGCTCATATTCCCGCGAATGCGGCTAAACGAGGTCCTATCTTCAGAGGACTTAGGTTCCGGGTTCAGGGTTCAAAGGCTCCCAGGTTGGGGAAACTGCAGGACTGCAGTAAATTCTTTAACCTTGAACGGTGAACCCTGAACACGGAACCATTTTTAAACCTTCACCCCTGAACGGGAAACGTTGAACTTGGAACCTCGTCAGGCTTCTATGCTTCAACCCTGAACCGTGAACCTCGAGCCCGGAACCAACAGTCATCTAAGGAGAAAACACAATGAAACTAAGATCCGTACTCACCCTGACGCTGGCCGTTTTGATGCTGGCGACGCTGGTGCCCGCAGCCTTGGCGCAGCCACCCAAAATGAAAATGACCACCGAGGTGCCCCCCGGGATCGCCACCCCGGACGAGTTGGAGACCCGCATCGGCACCCTGAAGCTCTTCGACGGGGTACCCGACGAGGAAACAGCCCGGAAGGTCTATGACAACCTGGATTTCCAGCGTGCCGTGCAGGCCTATCTAAACAGCATCCATATCGCGTCAATGTCCGGGATGCGCAAAGGGCTGCTCACATTCGGTCCGGCCAACACCACCGCACTGCTGTTCGAAAACCAGATGGACTCCAAGGCCTTGTGGCTGACACCCAACACGGTGAGCATCTACATGGTGTTGTGGCTCGAACTGAAGGACGAGCCGATGGTCATTGAGACGCCGCCCAACGTGCTGGGAATCATTGATGAAATTCATTTTTCGCGTGTACCCGCTGTCGCAGAAGGACAACCCGCCAAAAATGAATTTCATCAATGTCTCCGGCAAGTACCACAATACAATCCATCGGATGGACTACGGCATATGGGAGGAGATAAACGACGTAGTCCAGGCCGAACCGACGGATGCAGAGGATCCGGAAATTCTTGGTCTGCTGGCATCCATTGGTATCAAAAAGGGTCAGCCTTTCAATCCTGATGCGCGCATGAAGAAGATCCTCAAAGAGGCTGCCGATGTGGGGGCATTGACGGTTCGCACCCTGGCCTCGCGGCCCAGAGGGACTGCGTGGTATTTTTTTCCCGGCGAGCGGACTTGGAATACGCCCTTTCCTGGCGGTAGTCACGAATTCCTGAGTGATGGTGCACGGTTGCTGGACGCCCGCTCCTATTTCCACTTCTATGCCACGGGCATCACCCCGGCCATGACCGCCAAGATGGTGGGCAAGGGCTCGCAGTATGCGGTGGCGTATCTTGATGCCGATGGAAACGCCTTTGACGGCGGCAAGACTTACAAGGTACATCTGCCGTCCAATGTCCCTGCCAAAGACTTCTGGTCCTTCACGCTGTACGACAATCAGACCCGCGCCGAACTTCAAACTGATCAGCAGTTCCCGGGTCGCGCCAGCCTGGACAAGGGCGTAATACAGAACGCTGACGGTTCCTATGACATCTACTTCGGGCCCGAGGCGCCCAAAGGCAAGAAAGGCAATTGGATCCAGACCGTCCCCGGCAAGGGCTGGAACATGCTGTTTCGCCTCTATGGCCCGCTGCAGCCATGGTTTGACAAGACCTGGCGGCCGGGGGAGATCGAGTTGATGGAATAAAATGAGGTTCAAGGTTCAGGGTTCAAGGGTTCAGAGGTTCAAAATGAAAAATTCTTTATTAACCCTGAACATAGAACTTCAAGTTTAAAAAGGAGAATGCACTGATCACCGCAGTCTCATTGACAACCGGACCGGCGCTGCGGGTGGCAAGGCGACGGTGGGCAGCAAGACACCGGGGATACGGAAGAACGACGACGGCTCCTACTACATGCTGCTCGGACCCGGAGCACCGCCTAAGGGCTGGGAAGCCAACCACGTGCAGACCATCCCGGGGAGGGGCTGGTTCCCCTATTTTCGCGCCTATGGGGCCAAGCAAGAGTTTTTTGACGACACCTACAAGCTACCGACGATAAACAAGGTGAAGGACTTTTTAAAGTACATCAAATAACTAGGCCGGGGCGGGCGCTGCACGTGCCCGCCGCGGTGTTCGACCGGCTTAAAATATTGGCGTATTGGAGGCGCTATGAAGTTGATAAAGATGCGATCACATTGCAGTCAAGATTGGCTGGTATTAACACTGACAAGTCTCTGTTTTGTTGTGTTTGCGCTATCCGGTTGCGCGATAGTGGGCCCGAGGTCTATCAGCATGGGACGGGCGGATTACAATGAAGCGATTAACAAAACCGACGATGATCAGCTGCTGATGGCAGTTGTTCGGGGTCGCTACGGAGAAACATTCAGTCTCCTGGCGGTCACCGGTGTGGCTGCGAACGTTCGCTTCGGCACCAACGCCGGTGTCGAGCTTGGATTCGGTCCTAATGAGAACTATGATGGTAACCTCGTTCCCTTCAGCGGCGGTCTGGCCTACGAGGAGAACCCGACGATTACTTATGCGCCGGTTCAAGGCGAGCAGTATGTGCGGCAGTTGCTGTCACCCATCCCGTTGGACATCCTTTTACTACTCGTACGATCTATGACAGAGCCGGGTCCGATGATCACCCTGCTGGTTAACAGAATCAACGACCTGCAAAACCCCGACTTTCTGCCGGCGCCGTCGGCGAAACCTGATCCACGATTCATTCGATACGTCGAACTGGTCACGGAGTTGCGGAAAGCAGGTGTCATGGTGTGGGTGAAAGACCCTCGCAAGGAAGTCGAGTTCGTTGTCGTCATCAGCGACTATGCACCCCGATACTCGCAAACTGTTCGTGAATATTTAGCTTTGCTCGGACTGCCGAGGCCGGCCGACGAATCGAAAGACATCGTTTTACCGGTCTACTTTGCGCTAAAAGGAAGAGAATTGGGCGGCATCGGGATCTCAACTCGCTCCACATTGGACTTGATTGAAATTTTAAGAGCAGCCATTGAGCTTCCGCAAAAGCATAAACTCCCGGGAATGGCGATCAATTATCCACCGACGGGTCTGGCGGGTAAGGATATCCGTATCCGTTCGTCAGCAGATAAGCCAAAGACCTCGTCGTTGGCAGTAAAGTATCGCGGATACTGGTTCTATATCGATGAAACCGACCAGCCCACGAAGCTATTCTTCAGGGCTATGCGCCTGTTTTGGTCCGTCAGCATCACCAGTTCGGCGGAGGCGAGAACTGCCGCCCCCGTATTAACCATTCCCGTGAGTCAGTAAATGGCAGTAAGACAGGTTCAGCGTTCCGGGTTCAAAGGTTCAAGGTTCAGAGAACTTAGGTTCCGGGTTCAGGGTTCAAAGGTTTAAAGGTTCGAGGAAATAAAGAATCGATCTTAAGCTTTCAACCCAGAAACCTGAACGAAGAACCTGGAACTTCATTAAGAAAGGTTTAGGGCCTTTCGGCTTCAAAGCCTGCCCAGTTAAAACCGTCTATGGCGGGTACTGCAAGAGCAGGGATTGAAGAGGGTGAAGAATGCGGAAGTCGCACATCTTAGTATAAAACACAAAAGTTGAAACCATATGTTTTGCAATTCAAACAATTTTCAGAAGCAAGGCCGCAGGTTACTCATCAAAGCCATTGCGGTTCTCATGATAGCCGCATGCGCCACATCTGTGTTCGCAGAAGAAATACCTGTTGAGAACAACGACTGGAAATTCCGGGTGGCACCTTACATGTGGCTCGTTGCCCTGGAAGGCGATGTCACGGTTAGAGGCCGAAAATCGGATCTGGATCTGGGTTTCAAGGATATCTGGGATGAACTCAATATTGCCGCGATGCTGACCTTCGATGCTCGTAAAGATAAATGGGGCTTGTTTGGCGATATGATTTACGCCAATCTCGGTAAGCGTAAAAAGGTGGGTGGCATCAAGATTGATCCAACGGTAAATTTAGCGCGGCTGACGGCCGGGGGAGCTATCGTTTGGGCACCTGGAAGCTGTCGGATACAGCCGCAAAGATGTGCCGGCAGTCACCGTTGATTGCATGTTCGGTGTTAGCTACACCTACCTCGACATCGATCTCGATTTAACAGGTATTGGGGATGCTTCCGGCCACAAAGACTGGTTTGACCCCCTCATCGGGGCCCGGGCTTTTTTTGATCTTTCCGATCACTGGGCTTTTTCGCTGCAGGGAAATTTTTCAACTAATTGGAGTTCAATCATGAAACATCTCGCAAAGAAAATCCTTGGGGTCGTGCTGCCGATGGCAGTAGTTCTGATATCAAGCCACGCGCTGCCACACGAGCAATCCCAAGTTGCTCAAACCACCGCTGCTAAAGCAGAAGCACCTGCGCCAGCACCGGATTTAGCGGAGATTATACCCTCGGCCGCAACATTGTCCAGCCGTCTGACCGCCCTTGAAAATCAGGTTACGGGTTTACTGGATATATCAGAAGTCGAAAGTAGGCTTGCCGGGATCGAGGCGAACCTGATGGATCCGGCCGTACAAGTGCAACGGCTAAAGGATTCGAAAGATTATAGGTTCAAAAAGCTTGTGGCGCTCAGGGAGGCCATCGAGCATGAAAATGAATTGTTCAAGAAAATCGACGAGCCCCTTAGCCAAGCGATTCGTCAGATTGGGACTTGGAGAACCGAGTGGCTTGATGAGAAAAAGCGTTGGAATGAATTACAATCTTCTCTGTACGAAGAGGGGGCGATCGATCAATTTGATTCGACCTTTGCCAAGGCCAATGACACCATCGACACCGCTCTTAATCTCGTTCTTTCGCAGTTGAAGACGGTGCTGACGGCCCAGGCCAAAGCCGGCAATATCCAGGCGAAAATGAACGCGCTTGACGCCGAGATAAGCGGCCTCGTTTTAGCCAAGCGGCGTGGTGTCATGATTGACGCATCTCCCCCGATGTTCTCCTCCCGATATGTTTCTCAGTTTTCCAACCAGTTGCGGTACGCATTGCAACAAGGTCTGGATGAGATCACATGGCCGGGCGGTCGGTTCTTTTATCGACAGGGTTGGATCTTACTCCTCCAAGGTCTCATTTCTCTTTTCGTGATCATCGCCATCTACCGCAAGCGGCAGATATTGAATGACTCAGAACGCTGGCGGTTTCTTGCTGCGCGGCCTTTTTCAGCCGGATTTTTTTTCGGTTCATTAGTGGCTTTTTTGTTTTTTGAATATCAGGGATTCCCAGACACAATGGAATTGGGAGATACGATGGTTGCCGGGATCTCCTTTTCCCGACTTATCGGCGTCTTAAATGAAGCTTCCTGGAAAAGGCAGTTTGTTGGTGGACTAATCATTGTGTTGATCCTCAATCTGCTTATTGATGTGATCAGTCTGCCGTTGCCAATTTTCCGGATATACACGGTGTTAGCGGCGCTGGTCAGCCTGATATTTTGTTTGCGCTGGGCCAGGGAAAGCATTCGTCAAAAAGACTCCGGCCTTTATACCTGGTTACTTCGATTTGTTTTTTTCTTTTTGGCTTTCATCATCATTGCGGAAATCTGGGGTAAAGCTGCGCTGGCCCAATATATTTTCGTGTCTTTGATAGATTCGATCGCAACTGCACTGGTCTTCATGTTGTTTATGTACATGATTCGCGGGGTTGTAGAATGGGTATTTCGCGGCTCTCCTCTGCGGCGAACGACCGTGCTGTACAAGGATCCCGATGCCATCGTTCGCCAAGTGGCTTTCTTTTTCGATGCCGTCATATGCGGGCTGGTTTTGCTGCCCGCACTTTTAATGATCTGGGGAGTTTACGATGACCTGCAGGGGGCGATCAATGGTTTGCTGACCCTTGGGTTCAACCTGGGATCCCAACGCATTAGTGTCGGCTTGGTGATAACCGCAGCCGGCATCCTTTACGGATCGTTTCTCGCATCCTGGATCATCCAAAAATTGCTCGTCGATGAAGTGCTTGCCAGGCGCCGGGTGGAAACGGGGGTCCGGGTTTCAATCGCCAGATTGATTCACTATGTCTTGATATTTGTCGGCTTCGTGTTGGCCCTCCTGACGCTCGGGTTCGAGTTCACCAAACTCACCATCATGTTGAGTGCGCTGGGCGTCGGCATCGGTTTTGGCCTGCAGGCGGTTGTCAATAATTTTGTCAGCGGACTTATCCTGCTCTTTGAACGGCCCGTCAGGGTGGGGGACTATATCGAAATCGGTGCGAACTGGGCTGAAATCAAGAAGATTGGCCTGCGCGCCACAACCGTCCAGACCTTCGACCAGGCCGATGTGATCATCCCCAACGCGGATCTAATCACCAATCAGGTAACCAATTGGACGCTCAGCAATCGTCGCGTGCGGCTTATCATTCCGGTGGGCGTGGCCTATGGCTCCGACGTTGGCCTGGTGATGGAAACGCTGATGGCGAGCGCCAAGACAAGCTCAAATGTGGCCAAAACCCCCGCGCCGCAGATGCTGTTTCTGAGTTTTGGGGAAAGCTCACTGGATTTCGAGCTTCGCGTATGGGTGTTAGATGCTGAAGAAAGGATGAAAGTAAAAAGTGAGCTTCACCAGGAGATTGACCGTCGTTTTCGTGAAGCGAAAATCGAGATTGCCTTTCCGCAACGAGATCTGCATCTGCGTGGTCTGGATGAGTCGCTAATTTTGAGGCATAAGGAAGCCACGATATAGACAATTTTCGTTGTTTGAAAGGTATTTACGGGTTCAAGAGAGATAGAAAATAGGCAGATACAAATCCCTAGATAGTGATTCTGATTTGAGTCTTTAATTATGATATTAGTCGACTGAAAAGATTCCCATACTGAGGCAATGGATCGTTGATGCCTGCCAGGCGCAGACAGTGCCAGCCAAGGGCCGCATTGCTGGATATAACCGGTTTGCCCAATTTATGCTCCAATTCTCCCAGTAAGGTCAGGGCCCGCAGGTTGGTGCAGGAGATAAAGACTGCGTCGACCCGATTGGATTGTCCCAGATCCAAGACGGCGTTGCGAATGGATGCCGGTGAAATGCGGCCCACTTTGGCGTCAACCGGCTCATGCCACGAACCCATGACCGGCACTTCGAATTGGTTTTGCCGCAGGTGATTCCGCAAGTGCTGATTGATTTCGTCGGTATAAGGGGTGATCAAAGCGATGCTGTGGGCTTCCAGGGCCGCGAGGGCCGCTGTGGCGGCCTCGATCGGGGTGGTGCAGATCGTCCGGGGGTGCGCCGTATGAATCAGACCGTGAATTGATGCGGGTCCGATGAACAGGGAACCCGATGTGCAGCCGTAGGCCATCACGTCCACTGACAGCCCGGGCAGGATGAGACCGGCCGCCCGGGCAATCTCATTTTGCATGGCCTGCAGGCTATCCGGGGTGATCGCGGCGGCGCAGGGCAACCGGCTTACAAAACAGGCCACTTCCGCCAGGTCGCAGATCATGCGCAGCTCGTGTTCGATGGTCTGGTCGTCAGGCAGGGCGATAATCCCGATGCGGGCGCGTGAGCCGATTCCGGCATCTAATTTGGAGAATAGATGGCGATAGTCTGTTACAGGTTGACCTTCGGTTTTGTCCCTTGCTGGCACGTTTACTAAGCTCTATTTCGCCAGTAGTAGGGTTCACGGCTCAAATGCATCACAGCGACAATGAAGATTTGGTCTTTGTTGATTTTATATATAATGCCGTAGGGAAATCTTTTCAGTAAATATCTTCTGAAACTATTCGATAAAACGGGCCAAGTATCCGGCAATTCGACAATCAGAGCAAATGCAGACTCCAATTCATTGAGGAAATCCTCTCCCAATCCAGTGGTTTTTGATTCATACCAGCGATATGCTTCACTAACTTCATGATAAATATCCGGGTGTAGCTCAATTGAGGGCATGAACTACTCTCTAACCTTTTGCTTTATTGACTCCCAAGATACAGTCTTGACACTGCCTTTTTTTATATCTGCTAGCCTTTTTTGCGCAAGCTTAATCCATTCTGCATCAACGTTTCTGTCTTTAGGCTGATCCAGACTGGAAATTAAACAATGAGCAAGCATTGCCCTCTCAGCCGGACTCATCGATAGTGCTTCATTCAGTAGAAAATCAGCTTTTGATGTCATTTTACAAAGCCTCTTATTTTCAAGTGAAGATTAATTAGTCCATTAACAAAAAGGGATAATACATAAAAATTGTTAATCAATCAAGATTAAACAAAATATCGTTCTCCCGATAGGACTGCTCCAGCTTTTCCTGATGGGCTTGCAGTCGACCACCGTCGCGGCTGGCCAGCTCCAGAACCAGGTAGTTGATAATGCAGGAGATCGTGGTCGGACTGCCGATGAAGGGGATATGCTTGGATGGGGCCACCAGCGACAGATGGGCGAATTGGGTCAACGGGCAAAGGGGGCTGTCCGTAATCACCAGCAGGGTGTGATCCAGGCGCCGAACGATTTTGCCGAGTGTGATCAGTTCGTTGGGATAGCGCGACGTGGCGATGATGACCGCCAGGCTGCCCGGTTCGGCAATGCTCAGCCAGTCAACGGCCACGCTGTCGCTGCCTTTCAGGATGCGGACATTCCGGCGCACCTTGGTCAGGGACCATCCCAGATAATACGCAAAGGTGTAGGACAGGCGCGAACCGATGACAAAAATAGACTTGCTGTTTTCCAGGTAGTCCACCACCTGATTCAAATCGTCCATATCAATCGATTCGAAAAACTGCTTCAGGTTGTCCATTTCCTCATACAGAACGCGGCTGAGGCGATCGGTGCCCGGCCCCTTGATCCCGGATAAATCCGAGCGATCCAGCAGGGTCAACTCGGTGTCGACGAAGTCCCGCAGTGACTGCTGGAACACGCTGTATGTTTCGTATCCCAGTTGACTGACAAAGCGCACCACCGTGGCCTCGCTGACGTTGCAGGTTTCAGCCAGCTCCTTGGTGGTCATGAAAACCGCTTTGCGCGGATTGTCCAGAATGTATTTCCCAAGAATTTGGCCTTTGGGGGTCAGAGAGTGCTGCTGCTCGACCAATCGCTTCATCATGTTCATATCTTGTTTCATATTACTTTTTATAATGTATTGCTTAGATTGGTGATATTTTGGGACATTAAATTGCGGATTTCGGATTTCAGATTGCGGATTTGTGGAATCGCTGCGCTCTATCCATTTATAATGGTCCGTACGACACAGTCGTAGGTTGGGTTGAGCCCGATCTGCAAAGTCGGGTTGCGTACCTCGACCCAAACTACGAAATTTTATGGTTTAACTGCATACGATTTCCAAGGGCGAAACCCAACAATTCGATTGAACGAGTTTTTTATTTCGTCGCAGAAAACCTGGTCCTCTGGGCCAGGTCAGAGCCCCTCGGCTATGCCGTGAATCTGCTGCAAGCGGGAGCGGAATGATGGAATATTGGAATGATGGAATGCTGGGTCTAGAGGACTGGGATCTATTTTTATAAGGATGGCACGGATCAGTTTGTAAAATAAGACCGTCATCCGCTTTGTATTCCCAATATTCCATTATTCCACCATTCCATTATTCCATTCGGAGTCTAAGGTAAACTCCACCCCTCTGGGGTGAAATCAAAGCCGGGTCCTCTGGGCCCGGATCTTTACTCTCACAAGTCTGCAGAATTCCTGATTGCGGCACCTTCCGCATCCGGATGGCTCTGCAATATTCATTTCTCCATTCCTAGCGAACTGGAACCCGCAACTCGAACACCCAACACCGAATGCCTTTCAGCTTTGAGCTTTGAGCTTTCCTTTCCCGCAACTCCTATAGTGTGGGTTATTGATAAAAAAGTGTCAAGACAATATTCAGCCATGGGGGAAGAGAATATTACCTGAATAGTCGCTGGGTGGCTTCCATAGACACTTCAAGATCAAGTTTGGTTTCAAATTCATCGGTTTTTCAAACATAAAAATTTTGAAAAAATTTTTATAATTGGACAGAACTCATTTTGTGTTTATCTTCGATAACCAATGGAGGTGTAGACATGGATTTGGGAATCAATGGAAAAGTCGCTTTAGTCACTGCTGCCAGCCGGGGGCTGGGGCGCGGCTGCGCGGAACAGCTGGCTGCGGAAAAATGCAGGGTGGCAATCTGCTCCCGTGATGGAAACGCGGCCAAACAGGCCGCCGACGAAATCTCTTCCCAGGCATCAACAGAGGTACTCGGGTTCGGTGCCGATATGGGTAAGGTCGATGATATCAGGCGCCTGCTGGAAAATGTCAGACAATCGCTGGGGGATCCAGATATTCTCGTGACCAATGCCGGCGGGCCTCCGTCGGGGACTTTTGACAGCACCGACCTGGCGGATTACGAAAAGGCGCTTGGCCTCAATTTAATGAGCGCCGTTCATCTGATTCATGGCGTAACGCCCGGCATGAAGGCCAAAGGTTGGGGTCGCATAATTGCGATTACATCCATATCCGTCAAACAGCCCATCGGCACCCTGCTGCTATCCAATATGGCACGGGCCGGTTTGACGGGCTTTTTGAAAACCATCGCAACCGAACTGGCTCCGCACGGAATCACCGTCAATGCATTACTTCCGGGTACTCATAAAACCTCACGGATCGATGAGCTCGCGCAGTACCGTGCCGAGCAGGAAAACAAGTCCATCGATCAGGTGATTCAGGAAATGAACTCGGCCAATCCCACCAATACCATCGGCGATCCGTCCGACTTCGGGGCGGCGGCCGCCTTTCTGGCCGGAGCCCAAGCCCGGTATATCACGGGTCAGAATTTATTGGTCGACGGGGGAAACTACAGCGGGTTGCTCTGAGCCCGACCGGACAAACAGGAATTGAAGATTGAATATTTTTGGACATGGGTCTAATTCAGGAATTCAGGGATTTAGGAATTGAGGAAGTGAAGGAATTCTATCTCTTCTAATTTGTTGATTTAATCCCTGAATCCCTCAATTCCTGAATCCCTCAATTTGGCGCAAATAAACATAGATAGTATCCAAAAAAGTTGGCTCACTTAAAAAAACTATGAAATCTGAAATGAGGAGCGCTAACATGTTTCGTAAAAAAGATACCGGCGAGTCACGCCAGCTGATGGAAGGCATTCAATTAACAACCCTGGTTCACGGTGAAAAAACCCTGATGGGCCGGTTTAATATAGCCAAGGGCTCAGCCATCCCGGCTCATTCCCATCCCCACGAGCAGACCGGAATCATGATCTCGGGCAAGGTACGCTTCAATGTCGCAGGAGAGATTACTGAGGTTGAAGCCGGAGACAGCTGGTGCGTGCAAGGCGGCGTCGAACATTCGGCAGAAGCGCTTGAAGATTCGACAATTATAGAGGTCTTCTCCCCGGTCCGCGAAGATTATCTGCCCTAAAAAAACCTGGAGTACTGGAGTAATGGATTATTGGAGTAATGGAAAAACCATTTCCGGGTAGATTAGGTAGATCCAGTTAAATATTAACGATGTCTTGCAATTGTTTTTGCCCACCTACAGTCAGCGGGCAAAACACCAAGTCATTATGTTTTCTTAGGCAAAAAATCTGCAGCTCCGTCTAAATTGCGTCCAACAAGCCATCACTCCAGCACTCCAGCACTCCATCACTCCATCACTCCAGTCCTCCAACACTCCATCACTCCAGTACTCCAGCACTCCAATACTCCAGTACTCCATCACTCCATTTCCCTACCCCCGGCTGTTAATCAGCGTAATTTGATCATTGAGCGTCCAAAAATCGTAAATGAGCCCAATGCCGAGAAAGGCACCGGTAACCAGGTACAATAACCCGCTGATCCATTTACCCATATACATGCGATGAATTCCGAATAGCCCCAGAAAAGTCAGCAGGATCCAGGCAATATTATAATCGACTCGGCCCTCCCTGAATCGCAGGTCCGCCCGGCGGTCCATGGACGGAATCAAAAACAGGTCGATGATCCAGCCAATGAGAAACAGTCCCAGGGTAAAAAAATAGATGGTTCCGGATATGGGGTGTCCGTAGTAAAAACGATGGGATCCCGTAAAGCCGAATATCCACAAAATATAGCCGATTGTTTTGCGGTGCGTATCGTTGCCGCTGCTCATGACCATGCTCCTAACTTAGCCGCCCTTGAAAGATAGCTCCTGCAGGAGCGTAATTAGTTTATAAAAACGTATTAAAATTGTCAGATCGATAGGCTGGCGGCTAAAATATTTTCTGCTTCGCATATTTTTGTATGTTTCTTGATCAATTCAAAACATTGAACAATTGATAAAGCAAAGTGAAAAGTTTATTTCCGATAACCTCTATAAAATATTACTCCATAAGCAGAAACATTAATCACGATGACCAGGAAAGCCAGTAAAGTCTGTATTTTGCGGGTCAGACCCGCTGGGTAAAGCAACGGCAGTAAATACGCTGCGAAAAAATCGCCCTGATACCCACCCTGCCCGGCGCTTATCCTGAACCAATTTTCCAACGGGGTCAGGGGGCAGATTCCACCGGTCAACTCAATCCAGAATGCCCACAGGAAAGCCGGGATGTGCAACCACATGATCCATCGCCGCCAGGCAATCAAAATTCCCCCCAAAACGGCGAAAATTACAAACGCCAGGTGAACCAGCACGACAATATCTGCCATGATGCCGTAAAGCATGATTTGACTACTCGTTTTTTATGCATGGCTCATACTGAAAATCGAATATGTTCCTTTTCAATTTCCGACTTCCGCATTCCGAAATCCGAATTCAACTCGATTCTGTTTCCGCCAGCTTCAATTTCACAAACACCCATGGGGCGCCTACGCCTCCCCACAATCCCACCAGGGCATACCGGATGAATCGCAGCGGCGCGGCTGGTTCCAGGCCGTTGAACGCAAGTTTTAAACCGCCCCACAGTCCGAAAAGAACGACGAGTCCCAGCAGGTAGCGCAGCCCTCTTTGCCACCATGGCCCTTCACAGCAAAATCCGACAAACCGTCGCTCCAAAACGAATCCCGTGCAGGCGCCCATTAACACCGACGCCATGGAAAGGACGTATTTGTCACCGCTGGGATTCAAAAACACCAGCACGAGCGGCCCGACCAGGGCGATCAGAAACTGCCAGGCAAATTCTTTTTCGGCCAGCCAGGCTTCCAGGCGGGGTGCCGACCATAAAAACAGTATCAGGATAACGCCGCCAAGCAGATAGCCGCCGATAAGATCTGTTGGGAAATGGACGCCCAGATAAATGCGTGAAAGCGGGATACCGAGCATTAAAAAAGCGGCGAGCATCCATGCTGATATTTTGCCGGACCGGGCAGCCAGAAAGCCCCAGATAACCACGGCATTTTGAGTGTGGCCGCTAGGCATCCCACCGCCGCCGGCATGTCCGATGGCCTGGACCCGTGGATCGTAGGTGAAGGGGCGCGGCTGGTCTGCCAGTACTTTGGCAACCGCATTCAGATAGGCCGAAAATAACAGCAAAAAAAATAGGGACGCGCCGATGCGGCGATTGATGCACCAATAAACCAGGGGCATAAAAATCAGGTAGAATGCCTCATCCCCCAAAAAAGTCAATGCTTTGAACGGAAGATCCAGGGCCGGACTGAATTGCTGGAACCACAGAACAACCTGAATGCCCCAGTCTAATAAACTTGTCACGGATGACGTCCTTGATTTCGTTTGAAAAAAGAAGAGTGCTTACATCGGGTAAGAAACTAATGAATGTCGAACACCCGCCTGCCATGCATAATACATTGGTTTGCTACGATCATTCATCTTGCAGACATATCTTAAGCAATTCCCAACGATATCTAAAGGCATTGCGGGCAGGTCGAACGTCCAACATTGAACATCGAATAATGTATTTTGTCTATTTATTTTTGACAGGATCAACTGGATAACGTCTTGCTGAAAAGAAAATCCTGTCGATCCTGTTTGAATCAGGTTAGTTTAATAAGAGATGGAAGTCCTTCAATCCCTAAATTCCTCAATCCCTAAATTCCTCAATCCCCAAATCCCTCAATCCCTGAATTCCTAAATTCCTGAATCAGACTCATATTCAATTATCCGAAGAAGCCATATCCGGGGATTGCCAGCGAATTACCTGGTTTTGATAATCAATGGTGTAAGGGACGTTTTTCAGAAAATTCATGCCCAGGAGACCGCCGTAGGAAACCGGCGGACCATCATAGGCCATTACCAGAACGGTGGCCGGTTCCATATTGTGGGGTCCTACCTTGAACTGGTTGACCTGCCCCCTTTCAACGTAAACATTACTTCCGCCGGCCACTTGAGCCGTGCCTTTTTTCAGGGCCGTAATACTTAATTTTTGAGCCACATCGCGATGCAAAACGATCTGGGAGGCACCGGTATCCAGCACCAAATTCACATTTAATTCGATCCCTTTATTAACAATGGTCACTGGAACCAGAATGCGATTGCCTTCCACGATGACCCTGGTTTCCATATTTTCCAGCCTTCGTTTTCTGGCGCGTGCGGCTTTTCTTTTTTTATCCTCCGCCTCCAAGGCCCGGGCTTCCTCGAGTTGTTCCGTCAATCGATGCTGCTTAAGCTGCTCCTGCTGCTGAATTCGCTCACGCTCTTTTTTCTGGGCTTCAGATCTCTCCTGCTCGGACAGATCATCATATTTCTCCTGAAAAACCTTGATTTGGTCACGGTAGGCTTCGGGCACTTTGCCAAGATCATCCACATAAAAAATCCGGCCGTTTTCATCGACATATTTGTAAAACGCGGCGTGCGAAACCGGTAGCAAATGCAGCCCCAAAAAAAAGATTACAAATGCGATAGATATAAATTTTAGGTACTTAATCATACTTCAATTTTTTTGATCATCCGGCAGCCAATGCACGATTGAATTGGCGTAGTAGGCCAGGATATCATACTCCTCCTTTTTGGCTTGGTAGCGTCCATCGTTTTCTGAAATCAGTTTTCTTAATTTTAGCATATTTAATGCGTTTATGGTAGTTTCCACCTGACTGCCGGTGGAAAAATACAGTGGAGCGCCTTGCCGCCGAAGCGTTTCGATCAGCTGGTTGGTTTGTGTTTGGACCTCGGTGGCGCTGAGGCCCCGCCGACTTTCATTTTTAATAACCGTGGCCACCAACGCAATTGGTAGAATCGGTATTACATTTTTGATGGCGCCCATTAACTGATCGGCCAGTTTGGCAACTTCCTTGAATCTGAGGCTACGTTCCATGGCGCTAAAATCGACCCGGCGACGGCAGCAATACCTGCGCATGGATATTGGAGCACCGAAATTAACACTGGCATACCCGAAGCGCTGCCAGCGGCTCATCAACATCAAAATCAGGCTGTGTCGGATAAAGCGCAGGGTGGTCCGGATGACGAACCATTTGCTGCGTTTGGGCGCGGCCGCATCCAGGGTGCGCAATTGGCTGCGGTCCTCCAGGGTGCGGTCGTAATTGATACCGACCGGAATGAAGATAATGTCACGGTCGGTTTGCGGCTGATAATTGCGCAGCATATAGTCCAAAACACCTAGTTTCGGTGCTCGCATATGGCCATCGCGGCTCAATCCGCCTTCCGGGAAAACCGCCTGGCAAACACCTTCTTTGGTCGCCATGTGGATGTAGCGCTCCAGCACCCGCCGATATAAGGAATTGCCCGATTTGCGACGGACAAAATAGGCGCCCATGGCTCGAATCAGGGTTTGCAGCGGCCATATCTTGGCCCACTCTCCTACGGCATAGGACAGCGCCGTCTTTTCCGCTGCCAAAAACGATACCAGCAGATAGTCCATATTGCTGCGATGGTTCATTAGAAAGATAACGGTGGATTCAGGGTCAATGCGTTTAAACTCTTCATCTTCGCTGTACCCTATTTGCACCCGGTAAAGCAGTTTGGCGATTCTTTTGGATAGCCAGTAACCGAAGCGAAAATAGAGGTAAGCATTGAAGGACGGGACAATTTCTTTAGCGTAGGCCAACACTTCGGCCTGCACGATCTCGCGCGGACATTCCCGTTTGACCGCATCTAGCTGGACCGCTTCGATCACTTTGGGGTCGTAGAGAAGGCGATCGATCAAGACCTGCCTTTTGGTAATCTGAAAGGGTTTGATCTGGATATCCAGGCGTGTGCTGATTTCATCGATCACCCGGTTAATCCGACGCCGCAAAAACCAGCGGGTGCTAGGGATCAAAACGCGGTCCAGCACCGCCCACACAGCCACGGCAAATAAAATCAAAAATAACCAGATCGGAAGGGTGATGTCGGCTGACATTAGGCCTATTCTCCGCTTGTGGCAAGGGCCCTGGGATAAAAGATAAGAATTTGCTTTTTCGAGTGAACTTTATTTATAACTTGGACTGGTGTTTCTGCTAATAGGGCATAACAACATGTAGGCTTCGACGAACATGGCAATTGTTAAGCATTATCGTGTTGAAAAGTCAACTTATGATTTTGCCATCGGCTTCGAGCATGTTATAAACTTCATCATGGAACAATTCCGCTATATCTTTCGGGTTCAGTGTCGGCTTGGCCCCAAAAGAACCTTCACCGTAAATAATAAAATACAGGTGAAAGCCGAAATCGGCGCATAAGACCGGACCTTTATAGATGCAAATTGGGAGGTTATTTAACTGTTGCGCTTCAGCTGCCAATGATGATATCTTTAATCAATGAAATTTATGATTCCGAAAGGATGAATTTGATAATTTCCGGTTGATAAAAAAATTTACATTTCCCGACGAAACTTCTAATCCTGGTCAATCTCTTCTCTGAGGAGCAATGGCACAATCCATGCGCCGATCCGGCATGAAATTCCCTGTCTACATTTTAATTGCCCTGTTGCTCGCTTTATGCGCCTGCGACTCCCAACAATCCATGCCCGACTACGATAAGCAAGCGGCCTGGAAAATCCTGGGGATAGAAGCCTCACAAGAGGCTTTCGATGAGAACCTCAGATCCCTTGGCGACGTCGTTCTCGATCCCCCGCCCGAATGGGGCAGGGATTACAATCCGACGTTTCCGCCCGACCTACCCTTCGATTCCGATGAGTGGCTGACCAACGAACCCGGACCCTCCGTAGCCGTGCCTGACGCACCAAAAGGCGGGGTTCTCAGGCTTTCTATTTCCAGCTATCCGCCAACTATCAGGACCGAGGGGCCCAATTCAAGGCTCGCTACGCTTTCCACCATCCATGGGCTCATTTACGAATCCCTCATGGGGTACGACAACACAATTGGGGATTATGTTCCGGGGCTCGCAACTCACTGGCAGGTAGACGACGATCGCCAAACTTTTCGTTTTCGCATCAACCCCAAAGCGCGCTGGGCCGATGGCAGACCCGTGACGGCGGATGACGTTGCCGCCACCTTCGAGCACTTCATGAACCCCGACCGCAAGGATCCTTCGGTTTCCCAGTATTACGCCGCACTCATCGATCATGTGAAGGTTCTCGATCGCCTGACAGTCGAAGTCCGTTCCAAGGAGCCGCGCTGGCAGAGCCTGCTTACGATTTCGGGGACCAACATATACCCAGCCGCCTACATCCGCATGGACGGTGAGACCTATGTGAACGAATGGAACTGGAAGCTTCCGCCCGGCACAGGACCGTATGAGCTGAAAAGCGAAGACATCAAAAAGGGCCGGTCGATCATGGTAAGACGGAGAAAAAACTACTGGGATGAGAAAAATCCAAACTCCCAGGGCGTTTATAATTTTAGCGCGATCCGCTGGGAAGTCATCCGCGACGCTGAGCTCACGTATCAAAAATTCTTAGCCGGCGAGTTAGACATTTATTGGGTTTCTCGTGCGCAAAGGTGGGTTGATGAACTGGACAACGAAAATGCGGTCCGCATGGGCTGGATTCAAAAACGCAAGATTTACAATCAATCTCCCAATGGTTTCGGCGGGTACTGCTTTAACATGCGCGAACCGCCCTTCAACAGTCTGAACGTCCGTAAGGCCTTTGCCCATCTCTTCAACCGGGAGAAGCTATTCGAAAAGTTCTTCTTTTATCAATACGAATACACCGACAGCTACTACCCCGGCCAGCCCTGGGCCCGGCCCAACGCGGAGCGCGTGCGCTACAACCCAGCCGAAGCTCGCCGCCTTTTGGCTCTTGACGGTTGGACCGAGCGCGACGACGAGGGCTATCTCGCCAAAGCCACGGGTGAGCGTTTTCCGGTCATCCCCGTTGAGTTCGCATCGCCCAGTTTTCAACGCATTCATGCCGTTATAACAGATGACCTTTGGCAGCAGGCCGGGATCAAAATGAAGCTAAATCTCACAGACTTCCCGTCGCTGCTGAAAAAAGTTTGGGAGTACAAGTACAAAATCACATACTGGGGATGGACCGCCTCACTCTTTCCCGAGCCGATTCAAAATTGGCACTCGAAGTTCGCAGACCAGCCCCAGACGAACAATCTTAACGGCTTCAAAAACGAGGAAGCTGACAAGATAATGGAAGACTACCAAACCGAATTCGACGGTATGAAGCGGATCGAGATGCTGCAGCGCCTGGATGAGATTCTTTTTGAAACCCACCCATACGCGCTGGGATGGTCCGCACCGTATTTCAGGATCGTTTATTGGGATAAGTTCGGTCACCCGCCGGAGTACGCAAGCCGCTTCGCCCGCAACACGAACAACGTCATCGCTTATTGGTGGTACGACGAGGCGCGCGATCGGCGGACCCAGGTAAACAAAGCCACGAATACACCGAACTACCCTGGCGAGCCGCTCAACCAATACGATGCACCGGAACAGGTCTGGTGGAACGAGCACGATCGGCCCATGGATGAGGTAAATAAATGAGCGGCATGAGCGCATACTTTCTCCGGCGCCTGATGCTGGTTCCAATTACATTTCTTGCGATAACCTTTATGGTTTACGCGATTTTGCGCGTTGTTCCGGGCGGCCCCATCGAGCAGGCGGAAACCGCCATGAAGATGGCCGCCATGCGTGGCGAGGGCGGAGGGGGGGCGTCCGGCGGCGTGGTTTCAGAGGGTGATCTTCAGCTCGACGCCAAGGGCCTGGAGGAGTTGGAGGAGTACTATGCCTTGGACCGCCCTATCCTCGTCGGATACTTGCAGTGGCTGGGCCTTTGGCAAAGGTCTTTCAAGACGCGGCTTCCCGCGTCCACCATGGAAAAACACGGGGAAGCGTTCAAACCGCTCAAAGAGTTGTTTGCAAAGCAAAGGGAGCGGGAAACGGAGCTCGACGAATATATAGTGCCCAAAAAGCACGTGGTCTTTCGGGGCAGACTTTATCGGACGCTTTCAGATGAAGAGGTCGAAAAGTTAAAGGCCGATGAAAAGAGCTTTTATAACCGGGCCGAAGCGCTGCGCGGTGGCGGTTACGGCAAGCTCGACGAGCTTCTGGCCTTTTTGGAGACCAAAGGCCATACCTATGCCAACGGCAAATACTGCGCCGTGCTGACTGAACCTGAGTTGGCGGAAGATAAGGAATACGCCGCAAAGGCACTGGGTTTAATCTCCGCCATCCGGGCAGCGGGTGAAAAACGGGAGCAGATTGCGGCCGAACACGGATTTGAAATTAACGAAGTCGGGCTCATCTACAAAGTGGAGAAACGCTTAAGCGGCATTGTTCAGCTGGACTTCGGCCGATCCTACACCCACAACGAGCCGGTTTTGGGGCTCATCGGCTCGAAGATGGAAATCTCCATTCAATTCGGGCTCATCGGTTACCTGCTCACTTGGCTCGTGTGCGTGCCGCTGGGCGTCTATAAAGCCATCAAACACCACAGCTTTTTCGACAGCGCATCGTCCTTTGTCGTCTTTCTTGGCTACTCCATGCCGGGCTTCGTAGTTTGCATGCTATTGCTCGTCGGCGTGGCGGTAAACGTTGATTGGCTGCCGCTTGGGGGATACAAGCCCGACAACATCGAGCAACTGGACTATCTACAAGCATTTCTGGGCCGCATCCGCCATATGATGATACCGATTATCGGCTACATGATCGGCTCCTTCGCCACAATGACCATTCTCATGAAAAACAGCCTTCTCGAAAACCTGGGCGCCGATTACGTGCGAACCGCGTTCGCCAAGGGGCTGCCGGAAAAGCGAGTCATATTCGTCCACGCACTCCGAAACTCGCTGATCCCCATCACCGCGGGAATCGGTCATGCAGTGGGCATTTTGTTCGCCGGATCCTTCTTGATAGAGAAAGTCTGCAACATTCCCGGGATGGGGCTCATGGGCTACGAAGCTGTAGTGCAGCGCGATTATCCTATTATTTTAGCGACTCTGGTAATAGGTGTGGTGATAAGACTCTTCGGCAACATTTTGTCCGACATCATTTGGGCAATGATCGACCCCCGCATACGATTCGGAGCGTCAACATGACCTTTTTCATAAAAATAGCGGTACTGACCCTGGTGGGCGCCGTCAGCTACCTGATCGCTTTCAAGATTGTCCCAAGATTCATCACTGCATTGGGCCGCGTTCTCGGGTTCGTCATGAAGCCGACGCCTCTCACGGAAAAGCGCATCCGGCGGTTCAAGCAAATCAAACGCGGTTACACATGCTTCGTGCTGGTGACGATGGCCTCGGTCATGAGCCTGGGACTGGAGCTCTATGTAAACAATAAGCCCATTTATATTAAATACGGCGAGAAGGTTCAATTTGCGGCCATCGCCAACTGGGGCAATTTTCTGATTCCTTTCGCTAAATTCAACGACCGGGTCGCGGCAGATGACTATGGCTTGGATGATGCCGGAGACCTTGACTGCCGGGATTACGCCGCCTGGATCAGTGACCCCACCGTTCTCGAGGCGAAAATTGCAGCAATGGAGGAAGGCATCGCCAAGGACGAGGCACGCTTTCGCAAGGTGCTCGAAGAGCAGGCAAAAAAAAGAGGACTGCTTTACGACTTCTCACAGCCGCTCCCGGAGTCGAAGCTGCTGGAGTACGAGGGCATTCGAAAAAAGACGGATCAGTTGAGAGTCCTGCGAAAAGAGCTCGCAAGCGGCAAGGCTTCCATTCTGATGCCGCCTTTCCCATATTCGCCCAGGGAACAACTTTTGGGGCTCCCCGGCGCACCGCCGCACAAGCCCTTTCAAAAGGGTTTTCCGATTTTAGGCACCGACGAGCAGGGCCGTGAGATCGTTTCCCAGTTGCTTTATGGATTTCGCATATGTTTCGCTTTTGCCCTTTTCGTGGCTTTCACGGGCTTCGCCGTCGGGGTGCTTGTGGGCGGTGCCATGGGGTATTTTGGCGGATGGTTTGACATCTTCTCCCAACGCCTGATTGAGATCTGGTCCTCTATCCCGTTTCTTTTCACGATGATTATAATCTCCAGCGTCATAGGCCCGGTATCCACAAGCGTCAAATTTACGATCCTCGCCTTCATGCTGGTGGCACTGGGAGGATGGACCGGCATAACCTACACCGTGCGCGGCGAGTTCTATCGAGAGCGTTCCAGGGATTATGTGCAGGCGGCCCGTGCCCTGGGTGTGAAGGATCTCAAAATTATGGTGCGTCATATTTTGCCCAACTCCCTCGTACCGATCGTAACTTTTTTACCCTTTGCGGTGGTTGGCTATATGAGCGCGCTGGTTTCTCTGGATTTCCTGGGTTACGGGCTGCCGCCCGGCACACCGTCGTGGGGGGCCCTCCTCAGGCAAGGTTCGGAGAACATAGTGAATTATCCTCACCTGGTGTACATCCCGGTTCTGGCTTTTGCCGGAACGCTTTTTTGTGTGGTCATGGTGGGCGAGGCCGTACGCGAAGCTTTCGATCCCAAAAAGTACGAGCGGCTGAGGTAGGTGTAGAAAGGTGAAAATCATGCGTTTTAGTGCAATATTTCTTTTGACGATTGATCCCACTTTTATTCCTCATAAATCTGGGATTTTGGAATTCGGATTTTGGATTTAAGGTATTCTGTCAATTTTATAAAAACAGATAGAGCACAGCGATACCATAAATCCGCAATCCAAAACCCAAAAATCCGAAATGGTTCTAAACGCTGGTTTAACGGAATAATAATCGGATGAAAATTAAAGCCACGCTGTGAATGATCTTCATCACATCAGCTTGGGGCAAGGCGATGAGCAATCCTTTATTGAGAATAGACGGACTTAAGACCTATTTCCATACCGAGGATGGCACCGTGCGGGCGGTGGACGGCGTAAGCTTAGCGGTCGAGCGGGGAGAGACCCTGGGCATCGTCGGCGAGTCCGGCTCGGGCAAGTCAGTGACGGCGTATTCGATTCTGAGGCTTTTGCCGGAAAGCGTTGCCGACATTAAAGAAGGCGCCGTCGAGTGGAGCGGAGATAAGGGCCGGGTGAACCTTGCCGAACTTCCCATCGAAGAGATGCCCTATTACCGGGGCGGCGACATCGCCATGATCTTCCAGGAACCCATGACAAGCCTTAATCCGGTATTTAAATGCGGAAAGCAGGTTGCCGAATCAATTGTTTATCACAAAGGTGTGAGTTGGGAGGAAGCCTGGAAGCACGCAACCGAGCTCTTGGACGAAGTCGGAATCCCCGTGCCGGTGCGGTGCATGAACCAGTACCCCCACGAGCTTTCCGGGGGGATGAAGCAGCGCGTGATGATCGCCATGGCGCTCGCCTGTGATCCCAGGCTCTTGATATGCGACGAGCCTACCACTGCGTTGGACGTCACCATCCAAAAACAAATTCTGGAATTGATAAAGGATCTGCAAAAAGAGCGCAACATGGCCGTCCTGTTCATCACCCACGATTTAGCCGTGGTTGCGGAGATTACCGACCAGGTCGCAGTGATGTGCCCCGGTGAGACGCTGCGCCATTTTGGGATAGGAACGGGCAAGGACGACGATCCCGAATACGCTCGCGGCGGGCACATTGTTGAGCTCGGCCGCGTGGAGGACATCTTCACTAACCCGAAACATCCGTATACCAAGGGGCTGATAGCCTGCAGGCCGACCCTGAAGACCAGATCCGAGAGACTACCGACCATTGAAGATTTCCTGCGAGCCGAGTCGCAAGGAATCACCTTAAACCCAACGGATCCCGACCTGGATATAGACTACCCCGGCCGTGCAAAAAAGCGTCGCGAGGACATGGCCGGCTTCGGTGAGCCACTCTTGGAAATAAAGGGACTCCGCACCTGGTTCCCGATAAAACAAGGCGTCTTTCAGCGCACGGTGGATTGGGTTAAGGCAGTTGACGGCGTAGATTTGGTCGTGCCGCGAGGAAAAACGCTGGGGCTGGTGGGAGAATCGGGATGCGGCAAGACCACCTTGGGCCGCTCTGTGCTGCACCTGGAAAAGCCCAGAGAAGGGAGTATTCGCTTCGACGGCATAGATTTGGCGACAATTTCGGGCGAAGAACTTCGCGTCATGCGCCGACGCGTGCAGATCATCTTCCAGGATCCCTACTCCTCGTTGAATCCCAGGATGTCGGTGGAGGAGGCAATCATGGAGCCGATGGCTGTCCATGACCTTTACAATGATACCAGGGGCCGGCGTGACAAGGCCGCATGGCTGATGGAACGGGTCGGACTGTCGACGGCTCACCTGAACCGCTACCCTCACGAATTTTCCGGTGGCCAACGCCAACGAATCGGCGTGGCCCGCACCCTGGCGGTGGAGCCTGACTTCATTGTTTGTGACGAGTCGGTGAGCGCCCTGGACGTCTCCATCCAGGCCGGAGTGATTAACCTGCTGCTCGACCTTCAGGATGACTTCGGTTTGACCTACATCTTCATAACCCACGATTTGTCGGTGGTGAAATACGTTTCCGACCAAGTGGCCGTCATGTGCAGCAACGCGATTATGGCCGATTTATTCGAAGGAGAAAAGCGCAAACGGTTGCTGAAAGAGAATCGAGGCGGTCATATCGTTGAGCTGAAAACGGCTGAGGAACTCTACCGTAATCCCGAGCATCCTTATACGACAAAGCTGATGGCGGCCATTCCGACCGGGGATCCCGAGGAATTCAAGAGAAGGCGTACCTAAGAATAACGGCTGATAACGCCTTAGACGCCAACTATGTCTCCTATGAAACTACATTTAAAGCGAACCGCAGAATATCGAACAAGGAATATCGAATGATGAAGGGTGGAATCGCTTTGCTCTGTCTTTTTAATAAGATCGATAGAATACATTCCTTCGACATTCGTTATTCCTTGTTCGATATTCGATATTCGCTTTTTCGAAGTTTCTTATTGGATCAGACCGGCTGTCCTTTAGCCGGAGGCAACGCTCTTATGAAACATCATATGGCGAATGAAGATTGACGAATGTCGAGCATCGAACGTCCAACATCGAACATCGAATAATATATTCTATCATTTTTAAACGACTGAGCGAAGCCTCCCCTCCGGCCTGTAAGCCTATGAAGTCTAGAGCTGGAACGGGCCCGCAAAGTTTTTAGCGCCTACGCCTCGGAGAGCGATTCCACCATTCGACATTCGACATTCGTCATTCCAATGTTTCATAAGAGGTGTCATTATCTAATACCGAACACCGAATACCGAATACCTAATTTTTCTTATATCCGACACCCGAAACCTGAAACCTGAAATCGCTAAACTGTGCTAACAACATGCTCACCCGCCGTATTCTGATATTTACTCCCGCATGCCTGATCATCCTGCTGCTCCAATCCTATTTTTGGGTGCCCACTTATGAGCAGCAGACCCGGGGCAACCCCGAACGCCTCCGTGAATACTTTACGGCCTCGATCGGTGATGCAACCCTGTTAAATCCGATCCTGTCAGCCGATGCATCCAGCAGTGAGATCGAAAATAAGGTATTCGAAGGCCTGCTCGACTATGATGCGAACCTGCACTATCGGGGACGCCTGGCAACCGGCTGGAAGGTGTATGAGGAGGCCTATTTCTATATCAACGAATCGGCCAACCTGCCGCACCGGGGCCCGGCGACTCCTGAGAGAATCGTCGAAATTCTTGAGTCCGCTCAAAAAAAAGCCAACCTGTCGCCCCCGGAGCTTCGCGATACGCTGGCCAACATCAGCGCCATTTCCATTGTGCCGCCCCGCAGCTGGCGAGCGGACCGGGAGCTGAAGGATCCCGCCGATAGCAAACGGAAGCGAAAACATACCATCGATGTAGCGGCGCCGGCCCGCATTAAACTGCTTCTCAAAACGGTGGATCAGGACCTTTTTAATAATTTGACCCGGATTCTGGGCCGGGACTACTTCACCGAATTCGAGGCCCGCAAGCACATAAAACCGACAACCGCTTTAGGTGAAGATCAACTCGACAGCTTGGCCGCTGCCATACTTCCCGCCGTGGAACACAATCCGGTCATCGAATTTTCCCTGCGGCCGGGCGTACAGTTTCACGACGGGCACATGTTTGAGGCTGAGGATGTCAAATTCACCTATGATTCAATCATGGATCCGGCCAATCTTTCGCCGCGTGTCGCCGATTACGAACCGGTCAAATCCGTGCAGGTCATCGATCCGTTGACCGTGCGCATTGTATATAAACGGCTTTATTCGCCGGCCATCGGCACCTGGGCCATGGGAATTCTTCCGGCTCATCGATTAAATGCCCGGGCCCTGCAGGACGAAGCGCGGCGGCTCGGCCAAGACCCGGCTCAATTTACCATGCGGCAAAGCACCTTTAACCGCAATCCGATTGGCTGCGGTCCCTTTGAATTTCGACAATGGAAATCGGACCAGTACATCATTCTCGATCGTTTTGACAAATACTGGGAGGGTCCCCCGAATTACAAGCAATATGTTTTTCGCATCATCCCGGACCTGTTGACCCAGGAAATGGAATTTTATGCCGGCACCCTGGATGCCTACGGCGGCGGTTACCCGCCCCACGGGATTCCGCCGCATCAGATCGAACGCTTTGGCAAGGACCGGCGGTATCAGACGATATCCGATACGGCTTTCGGCTATACCTATATCGGCTATAATTTCCGGCGCAGACCGTTCGACGATCCCCGGGTGCGCCGCGCCCTCAGCATGGCTATCGATGTGGATAAAATTATTAAATTCGTGCTAAACGATCAGGGTGAACGCATCACCGGACCCTTCGTAAAACAGACGGACTTTTACAATCATCGGATCGAGACGATACCTTATGACCCCGAGGGTGCCCTGGAGCTGCTGCAGCAGGGCGGCTGGCACCGTAACGTCGACGGCTGGCTTGAAAAAGACGGGCAGCGGCTTCAATTCACCCTGATTACCAACAGCGGCAATGATCGCCGGAAATCTGTTCTGGCCATTGCGCAGAATGCCTGGCGTCAGCTGGGCATCGATGTCCGCACCGATCTGGTGGAATGGTCGGTTTTTATCGAGGAGCGTGTTAACAAATCCGATTTCGATGCCCTGATCCTGGGTTGGGTGATGAGCGTCGAGCCCGATCTATACCAGATCTGGCATTCCAGTCAGACCAATCCCCACCAGCTTAATTTCGTAGGATTTAAAGACAAAGAGGCCGATGCGCTGATTCTAAAAATCAGGCAGGAGTACGACCATGAGCAAAAAGTCAAATGCTGTCACAGACTGCATGAAATCATTGCCACCGAGCTGCCCTACACGTTCCTCTTCGTTCGCCGGTGGACGGCGGTCTTGGATAAACGGATCGTTATCAAGGACAGCGATGCCGGTAACAATGCCGTCTATCGCAAAATCACCCCGACTCAGACGGGACTGCTCGATTTTGACTTCAACCAATGGGTCAAGCTTCCAAAGGCGCCGCGGCTTGCGCCATGAATAAGGCTTGAGGCTGGGAAGCACGGAAGCTGGGAAGCTGGGAGGCAGGGAAGCTGGGAAGCTGGAATGCTGGAATGCCGGGAGGCCGGGAGGCCGGAATGCCGGGAGGCCGGGAGGCTGGGAGGCCGGGAGGCCGGGAAGCCGGGAAGCTGGGAAGTTGGGAAGCTGGGAAGCTGGGAAGCCAAGAGGCACGGTAATATAGTGCGCGCCAACCTTCAAGCCTCCTGGCTTCCTGGCTTCCTGGCCTCCGAGCCTTCAAGCCTCCGAGCCTTCAAGCCTCCGAGCCTCCGAGCCTTCAAGCCACCAAGCCTGACCCAATATATAGAGTGGACGCATAAACGTAAAAATTCTCATTATATCAGCATGATAAGATAAAATACTACTTGACTTTTTTTGATATAAGTACTACTAAAATC
>Ga0209150_1000104_pt1 | contig 32766 bp, 18 predicted proteins | sample WorMetTyACAVOLI3_FD_187424 | JGI IMG/M metagenome (GOLD analysis project Ga0209150, IMG submission 187424) | Marine gutless worms symbiont microbial communities from Max Planck institute for Marine Microbiology, Germany - Olavius algarvensis... ... | reverse complement strand
GGTCGCCAGATTCGACGATCAAAAAAAGGCGGCATCTTCAGCCCAATTACTTCCAAAGCTTGCTAAAAATAGCCTTTTTTTGGGTTATAATTCCGAAATTAATCAGCCGCCTGAAAGGCAAACCGAATGACTATGCCCGGATACTGGTTGTACAAGATATCTTTTTTGCTGTTCCTGCTAATATTCGGCCGGGCACCCTGTCTGAATGCAGATGATGGACCCACTGTGCCCCGCATTTCCGCCGACCAGCTCAACCAGCGACTGGGCTCGCCCGAAACAGCGATCATAGATGTCCGCAAACCCCGCAACTGGTGGCGTACCAGCAAAAAAATATTAACCGCAAGGCGGGAGGATCCGTCAAAGGTTGATCAATGGGCCCCGAAATATTCCAAAAATCAAACGTTAATTTTTTACTGAACCTGAAAGCGTGAAAGAACGAGCGCCCGGGTGGCGCGGTATTTCAGGCAAAAAGGGTACCATCGCGTGTATGCCCTTCAAGGAGGGTGGCAGGCATGGCTGAAAGGCAAATACCCGGTTGAAGACAAATGAGCTAGTTGTCGCATAAGTTACAGGCGGCCAATTTTATAGCAGCAATTGAATAAATCCCAAATGACAAATCTCAAATTTCAAACAAATCTCAAAACACAATGCACCAAATTCCAAACGTATTTTGAGCAAGGTAATGGAGTAAGGTAGGTTTTTGGAATTTCAAATTTGGATATTATTTGTTGTTTGTCTTTTGGTGCTTGAAATTTTCTTGCATATAAGACTCTGCTATATTTAGCTATCCCGCAGTAATTACCAAAAAGGCGATTGTGACCCATACCTGGAGGCAAGAAAATGTGTGGTCGTTTCGTACAATTCAGTTCCTTGCGGACCTTGGAGGCCAATTTCCCAATCGATGCGATCGCCGGGGACGTTTCGGCAAATTATAATGTCGCCCCGACCCAGGAAGTCTTGGCCATCATCAACCAGAATGGCCGTCGACTGGAAAAGCTTCGCTGGGGCCTGATCCCAAGCTGGGCCAAGAATGCGTCCGGTGCTTCACGGCTGATAAACGCCAGGGCAGAAACAGCCGCCCATAAACCAAGCTTTCGAGCGGCATTCAAGCGTCGACGATGCTTGATAGTGGCCGATGGATACTACGAGTGGCAGGGTGAAAAAGGGAATAAGCAGCCCTATTACTTTACCCTGCCATCGAACCGCCCATTTGCATTCGGCGGACTGTGGGAAACCTGGCAAAGCAAAGCGGCTCCCGGGGATGAACCTGTCTATAAAACCTGCACCATACTGACAACCGCGGCCAGTGAATCCTTGCAGGATATCCACCACCGAATGCCGGTTATTCTAAAACCTGAGGTTTATGAAAACTGGTTGGACCCAATAAACGACGGAACCGATCGGTTGGAAAATATCTTGCAGAATCATCTGGTCCGCAGCATGCAATACTATCCGGTTTCCAAACTAGTCAACCGGGTGCAGCACAACTCCGCCGAAAATATCAGCCCCCTGGCCGAAAAATGAGAAGGCATCACTAGACCTTTTTTAAGAATCAGTGTAACTTCATCCTAATTTTTGTCTCTTAACTCTAGCCCGTTGTCCCCCCCTGTCATTCGACCAGGGTCAAACAAAACCTTAAAACTCAGCATCTCGTCAAAATTACAACAACATGGATAGCCCGCTTTATAACCAACTGAATGGAGCGTTATCCATTTGCGAATATCAGGTAAAATACAGAAATGACAGCTAATGAAAACGATGAAAAATTCAACCATTTATATCACCGTCAACGAAGATGCGCAGACTTGGTAAGCGTCAACTACTGCGTTCCCGGAACTATGTCGCGCTGCAGTGCCGGTTTAATCTGGCAGGAGCAGAAGAAATGCAAATATGCAATTAAATCCACCGTCAGCAATCGGTGCATGCACTATATCGAGTCAATTTACGGTCATTGTGACAGTGTGGATGCTCAAAGAGGATTCAGTCCTGAATAATCGTCAACAAAAACCCCCCCGGAAAGCCATACCGGCCGTTCCGGGGGGTGTTGAAGGTTGCGATCATAGCGGTTCTAATTTTCACTATTCAGCACGGCGAATCAACGACTCAGTGTAACATCTGGCAAATTGCTATGACCAGTTTTGGCATGCGCCCTGCTGTTATTTGGCGACGCCAGCTACACACCCTGTGACTAAAATGCGCGGTGGACAAGACCGCCCATTTAAGGAGAGATAACTATTACTATCACTATATATGGACATTTGTCAAGAAAAAATTCTATATATGGTATTTTTTCAATTATTGCTTCAAAATACAAAATTGATGATTACTTTAGGATTCCGAATCCTGGACGAAGCCAAAGGAATCAAAATGAAAACTAAGGTAAAAATCATTTTCGGGTTGCTGTTGTGGTTGGTGGCGGCCGGCCCGGTGGGTGCCGAAGTAAATTTGACGAAGCTGGTGGATAAAATTCGCCCGGCCGTTGTCACCATTGTCGTCTATGATGTAAATCGCAAGGTAACCAGTATCGGCAGCGGATTTTTCATCGACAAAACCGGCCATGTAATAACAAATTACCATGTTCTCGACGGAAGCTATGCCGCCGACGCCCGCACTTCGGATGGGAAAATATATCCGATCAAGCTGGTGGTGGCCGACAATAAATCGGTCGATCTGGTAAAAGTGCTGGTGGATATTCCCCGCCAAAAAATAAAACCGATAAAATTAAGCAAAAAATTACCAGCCATCGCCGAACAGATCCTGGTGGTCGGCAGCCCGATGGGGCTGGAACAAACCGTCAGTGAAGGCATCGTTTCGTCGATACGTGAGATTCCATCCGTGGGCAACTTCTTTCAAATGTCCGCCCCCATATCCCCGGGTTCAAGCGGCAGTCCCGTAATAGACTTGAGAGGGCGGGTTATCGGTGTGGCCACCTTTCAATTTTTGCGCGGTCAGAACCTAAATTTTGCGGTGGCCGGCGAATCGGTGCTTAAATTAAAACCGACGGGCCCCGCCCTGGCAATATCCCGTTGGACATTTAACAACAGCCTCGAGCAACCAAAGTTAGCGGAAGACCTTTGCCGCCAGGGTTATAGTTTTTCAATAAACGGAGAGGACCAGAAAGCCCTTGAATTTTTCAGGCAGGCCATCGCAAAAGATCCGAAGAATACGATGGCCTGGAACGGTCTGGGATACTGCCATGTCGGGTTGAACAATCCCCAGGCGGCCATCAGAGCTTATCAACAGGCGATTAAAACCGATCCGACCGATGCGTCGTTACACTTCAACCTGGCCAATTATTACATTAAACTGGGACGTCTGCAGGCGGCGATCGATTCTTACCGACAGGTAATATCGCTCAATCCGGCTTTCGAAAAGGCCTATTTCCGGCTGGGAATTATCTACACTCAGCTTGATCGTCTGGATGAGGGAAAAGCGGCCTTTGAGGAAGTGATCAGGCTAAATCCCAAAGCCGCCTCGGCTTATTTCAACATTGGTATTGCCCATACCAAGCTGGGCGACTATCATGAGGCGATCAACGCGAACAAAGCGGTCTTGCGCATCAAACCCGATTTCGCGCCGGCCTACAATAACATGGGGCTGGTATACGGCAAGCTGGGTCAACCGCTTGATGCGGTCAAGGCTTACAAGGAAGCCATTCGGGTTGAACCGGATTATGTTTCAGCGCATTTCAACTTAGGCACCGCCCTGCTGCTAAAGGGCGACAAAACCGGCGCCTTGGATGAGTACAAAATTCTGAAAAAATTAGATAAAGAAGCAGCCGACAATTTATTTAACAAAATTTATTATTAGCCATGGCATCATCGAAAAATTATCAGACCCTGCCCAACAGTTCGGATCATTATTGTTTCGGCTGCAGCCCGGTGAATCCTTCCGGACTTCAGATGAATTTTTCCGCCGATCGGGACACGGTAATCTCCCAGGTAACGATCCCGGACCATCTCTGCGGATGGAGCAATATCGCCCATGGCGGCGTTTTGACAACAATTCTTGATGAAATAATGAGTTGGGCCGCGCTTCACTTTATAAAGCGTATCACCATGACCAAATCCATGAATATGGAGTTCATCAAACCGGTATACATCCGCACTCCGTTGAAAGCGGAAGGCAAAGTATTGGAGATTATGGGTAAACACGAGGCGGTCATGGAAGGCATTCTCTACAACGATAAAGGTGCGGCCTGCGCCAAATCCACCGCCAATTTTGCTATATTCTCACCGAAAATCGCGCAGCGGCTCGGCATCGCCGATGACCACTCGCTACAATTTTTTGCCGATATATTCGGGATAAAATAGCCGCGCCTATCGGGCTAACGTGCCGAATTGCCGCTGCGACTCGCAAATCATTGATAGTCCCGTCATCCAACAAACAGCTATTTTATATTTAAAAAACTAAAGAGCGGCAAAATTTGGCCGAAAATGAATTCACAACCATAATGTAAATTCACCCGGCGGTGTCGCCCTCTTTTCAGCATTAGAAGCCATTTTAGTGCATATATATACACAGCGCTATGCACGCATATCCAGAAAGATTCGAATGGTTGATTTGTGGGGCCATCGCTGAAAGTGCACTTTCTACGGCGCTGTGTATCAGGGGAGGAAAATGAGCAAAACAACGGTATGTGAAAATTGTAAATATTGGAATGAGACCGGCGGTACGGATGACGGATTGGTCGGCGAATGTCGACGCAATTCGCCGACACCCAAAACCCTGGATGGCGCTCCGGATACCATCATCCGCTTCGCGGCCTGGCCCGCAGTCGGTCAAAACCAGTGGTGTGGAGACTACGAGGAACGGCCGATGGAAACCAAGGAAGTACTGGAACGGATGGCGGCCATTGAAAAGCTGGAAGCCGCCCGAAAAGCTAAAAAAGCCTCTTAAGATTCCGGACTGAGAAAGCACAATATTGATGGACACGATTTTTTTGCCACCAAGGATACCCGTATCATAGCTCGTAAAAATTCCAAGCACCAAAATATAAATCCCAAATAAATACCAATGACCGAAATTCAAATTCCAAAACAGATTTAAGCGATAGAAGCCATCAATTAATGGAAATCGAATGTTTCGGTCATTGGAGCTTGGAATTTTGATATTATTTGAAATTTGGGATTTGGGATTTGAATTTTGAGATCTTATTTGCGTTTCAATTCTTTGCAGCGTATTACCGCGGCCCGGTTAGCATCGAATCCAGTTCAAGAATGGTTTCAAGCTGCTCCAGGACCGGATTGGCGGCTACCCCTTCGAGGATGTCGGCCTGACGCTTCATTTTTTCAAATGCGCGGCGGGTAATGCGCTCGGGACCGGCGGCCAGCCGCACGCAAATCTGAAACAGGAAAAAACTCAACAACAGCACGATGCCGATCGTCCACAGGGCATGCAGAAAAAAGTCGAAGGCAAGATAACTGCCCAGCAGAAAATGCTGCACCGTAAGCCAGCCGGTATAGCCTAAAATAGCCAGAGCCGGCAGGTTGAAGAAAATCTGCAGCGGCAAGCCGGACAGCTTGCGCGAGATGCGCTTAATCTCCGACTCCAAGCTGCGGCTCCAGAGCCCGGCGAATTGCTTGCTGAATGTGTCGTCATCCGGCAAGGCATCATCCACCCGGCGTACGGAGCTGTCAAATCCACCCCCGACCAGGCTTTCTGCGATATTCGGCCAGCTGCTCATGGCCGCAAGGCGGTAGGTTCGCAATCCCGCGCCGACTCTCGCATCGTCGCTGCTGTCGGTCATGGCCGATTTGGAGTTTTTGTAATGCCGCCAGGCCGCAACCAGGCCGATTATCTGGCTGACCGGGCGGCCAAACCGCAGCACGGCGGCCATACCGGCACCAAAGAGCAACAAGCGCGCCCAAATGGCGGTCATCCAACCGACAGGACCAATCCAGCGCTGGGCCAGCTTCTGGTAGACCATCAGGCTGACCCCCAGCAGCTGATGCGAATCATCGTTTTTCATGGCAGCCACAGCGTCTAAATAGGATTTTCTTTCGGCATCGCGGAATTGCTCCGCCGCTGCCGCCAGGGGCATACGGTATCTGTCTATTTCAAGGCTGACTTCGTTGAACACAAAATCCCGCAGGCTGCGAGCGTTTTCAAGCCGTCGGTCCACCACATAGCCGGCCCGGTTTATGCTGTCGAAAATCAGCTCCTGCAGCGCTTCATATTGGTCAAAATCGTGTTTGGGACCGGCAGTTTCGTCCCACTGCGGATCTTTCAGATGGCTCCGGGCGGAAATGCAAAGCAGCCGCGCCACCGTCTTTTGCCAGCCGTCCTGAATAAAGGACGAAAAATCCGGCATGATCCGGTTTTTCAATTCCGATTCATCCTGCCGATCGCATTTATTAATGACGACCACCAGGGAGTCCCCGTTGAATCTTTGGATAAAGGGGGCTAAGAAATCGACATGGTCCTTTCTTTTGGGATTCTCGGAATCGAACACACAAATAAGCATGTCGGACCGGCCGATGGCTTCCCTCACCAGGGGAATGTGTTTCTGATAGGCCATGCTGTCGGTATCGGGCGTATCGATGATGAGCACATGCTCCAGCAATGCCGCGGCAGGGCTCGTTTTAACCACCACCGACGCCGGGTCCAGGCTTTCGACCAGTTGGCCGGTATCCTGGCCGTCACCGCTGAATACGATGACCTGCCCGGTCGTAGGCCGTTGATGACCGGCCGGGGACAGATCATCAACGCCGGCCAGGGCATTCAACAGGGTTGACTTTCCCGCACCGCAGGGTCCGACGATGGTCAACACCAGCCGGCGCTCGAAACGCTCGGCGATATTGTCGATCATTTGAATCGCGGATTGGCATTGCTTTGCATGGGGGGCCGCCGGATGCCAGAATGACAGGCCTTCGAGGGCTGATCCCAAACGATTCAGATCATTTTTGAATCCTTCAATTTTAGCGAGCGATTTAAGAGCGCCGAATTGTGGCATTGATGTCATTTCGTTGCACCCTCCCCGGTGCAGGACTGCAATGCGTGGCCGATGTTGGCGATCAATTGATCTGCATCGGCAATCTGCCCGCCTGCACAGCGGATAATTTCACCGGTTATGTTTTTTTCGATCAGATCCTGTACGATCTTGGATTTGTCTTTTAGCCAGGTTTGTAAAATCACCTGCAGCATTTCTTCAATCTGCTGGCGGTCGGCCTTTTTCAGCCCGGTGGTAAAGGGAATGGCAAACAATGCATAAAGGTCCTTGACGCCGAAAAGTCCGGCCAATTTTACCTTTAAACCGGCACCGCCTACCGGATCTCCGGTCGACAGGACATAGGTAACTGCAACCGTAGCCGGCACCACATTGAGAAAGGCCCAGAAGGTCTGGTTGACTTTGCGCCACAATCCCATGTTGTTGCGAAAATCATCGGCCATTATTTTAAGATCTGCTTCCATATCCTGCGAAATTCCCAGAATCGTCTCTTTTTCAGCAAGAACGGACTGTAGTATGGACTTAAAGTCCCTGGAACGCAGCCGTTGCTGTTCAGCCTGCACCGCAGGGTGGGTATCAACCCGAATGGAGAGATTGAGGCCGTCGCCGGAGGGCTCGGTCCGGGGCGTTTTTCCGACTGCAAGATTTTTGCAGGTCCGAATCGTGTCGACGGCCTCAACCATCCGTCGGACCAGCGGATCCTGCGCTGAACTGCTGACCACCAACTGGGGGCTGACCGACTGATTATGGATGCCGGTGACAGCCGTCACCAGGTCCTCATCCACTTTCTGAGCGTATTCCTGGCCGGCGGCGGCAGGCGGTTTTTCCAGGGTCATCTGGTCTTTGGCCCAGCCGGCCGCGCCAAGCAGCATTTTGAGGGGAAATTCAATAACGCTGCCGGTTCGGCGCATAATTTTTATATGGGCCGGATCGGTGTCGGCCCAGATTCGGGCAAACCGCCGCATCAGACGATTTATGGGAAAATTTTTCAGTGCTTCACGTACAGATTGGCTTTGGACGGTCTGGAGGGCATCCAGATACAACCGCAATTCATCCAGGGCAACTTCCGAGCGGCCTCTGATATTTTCGGCCCGTTGAACGACGTCTTTTAAAATGGACGAAAAAAGATCGTACCTGATTCCCGCCGCATCGATGGATTGCAGGGTTGCAATAAAATCCGGTTCATTGGCTGCAACCGGCTTTATCTCCATGAACCGCTCACCGGCGGCCACGTCGTTATCCTCATCGGTGCGGTACACGCCCAGCAGGAATTCATCGGCCGACTTGCCGTAGATGCCTTCGGCAACTGTCCGGGCATGTTCCAGAACCTCCTGTTTTGTATAGCTCGGGTAAACGCGATACACCAGGAAGCATTTTCGTCTGCCGATTCCCGTCAGCATCTGTGCAATAAAGTCGGTATTGTCCCGATTATTATAATTCGAATTGGTGAAAATATAGATTAAGATATCCGAAGCCTCCAATGCCATCCGGGTCACTTCCCGGTTGGTGTAGGAGCCTTTGGCACCGGTATCAAAATCCGGTGTATCGACAATCACCATATTTTTTAAGGCACCGTGATGCGCGACATACAGCGGTGTTCCCGGATGGGTCAATTCCTCTTTATCTTTCAATGGATCGGGGACGTCTTTGAACGGTCTTGCAAGGTCGACCAGGAGTTGACGCTGTCCGGCCCGCCGCGCCGGTATTGAAAAAAGCACCCGGCGGTTCAGGCCGGCCGTCCCGCCGGTCTTCGAAAAATTCTCACCCACCAAAGAATTAAACAGGGTGGATTTACCGGAGGAGCCGCCCCCGCAAATCGCAGCGACTGTTGGGAAGTCAGGCGCCAGTCGGCTCAAAAGCTTGGCATCGACCATGTCACTCCAGAAGCCGACTTCCGCGTCCGCCCCCAGCTTTAAAATATCAGCCAACTGCGGGATATCTTCCCGCAGTTTTCTTAAGGCATCGTATAGCCTTGTGTTCATTTCGCTGTCCAGGCGTTTTTCTAATAGAAAAGTAATAATCGAAGATCAGATCATTTTAGCCTAATATCCACATCGACCCTCGATCTCCGGGCCAATATGTTGATCCCTCTTATGAAACCATGAAATGATTATTGAATAATGAGAATTGACTAATGGTGGAATCGCTGCGCTCGGTCGTTTTAAACAGACAGAATACATTATTCGATGTTCGATGTTGGACGTTCGACGTTCGACGTTGGACGCATCTTAGTTTCTTTTCATTGATCAGACTGTCTTTTTTTGGCCGGAGGCCGCGCTCTTATGAAACTACATTTTAAAGTTAGAGTTGGATCCGTCATGGGTTATTTTGCATTTTGTAGGTTGGGTTGAGCCGGCTCTAAGTTTTGTTGGGTTTCGTTGCACTCAACCCAACCTACATTTTGCCGGTGTTATTACGAAATGCGAAACCCAACATCGACCGATTTCCAAATCGATCCCCAAAAGTTTCTTCTATTTGATCAGACCGGCTGTCCTTTAGCCGGAGGCTGCCGCTCGTGTGAAACTACATTTAAAGCGAACCGCAGAATATCGAATATCGAACCGCAGAATGTCGAATTCATCATGTGTTTGGTATTTGGTAATACACTTCGCACGTCATATCAAGATGATATGCCATTAAACACCAAAATCGAAACACTCTCGTAAAAAGGTCGCTTTTCGACTTTTTACGAGACGGTCAACCTTGAACCTTCAACCTTGAACCTTGAACCTCTGAACCCTAAACCTTGAACCTTGAACCCCTGAACCCTAAACCTTGAACCCCGAACCTCGAACCTTGAACCTCTGAACCCAGAACTCCTGAACCCCAGAATAACCTTTATAACATATTGACATTATTAAAACAAAAATAAATTCTGGCTAAGTTCAAAAAAAGCGGAATAAAATCGTGACTTCCGGGTTCTATGAAGAAGGGAAAAGGCGGGCATGGATTCCCGTGATCTTTTCCAGTATCCAAAGTCTGCGGGGAAGGCTTTGACGAAAATCGCCGCGTTATCAAAATCGTAAAGCTGGCGCATTAATTAAGCTTGGCGGATTGGTTCCGGTTCAGCCGAGTTAGGTGAAAAAATGGACTGCATCGACTTTAAGAACCGGCTAATTGAAATCGATACTCAAGATCAGTCTTGCGTGCAAGAGGCCCAAATCCATATGGCGGCCTGCGCTTCATGTCAGAAGCTTTATAGACTGGACCAATTGGCCGAGGAACGCTTCCAGGAATCATTGGCAATGATTGATCCGCCGGCCGATCTTTATACCAGAATCAAGCTTGACATTCCAGCCAGGCCGATCAAACGGAAAGGATTCGCCGGCCGGTGGCGCAGGCCGGCACCGGCTCTGGCAACCGCTGCTATCATATTCCTCGTATTGTTTAGCTACCCCCCGGGAGGTGAAATTCGCGATATCGATCACATCGGTTCGTTGGCTCTGGCCAACCATCTGGATGATCAACAAGCCATGGTAAATTGAAAAATTACAATGCCTAAGTTGACTAAAATGAGCTAAAATGACTAAAATTAAGGAAACGCTTCGCTCTATCTTTTCTATAAATCGATAGGATACCACAATTTTAGTCCGCCTCGACTCGACTGAGCTCGTCGCAGGCCGGCGGATTGGTCATTTTAAAACAATTAACATCGACAACAAATTGTCGATATGTTGCCGCTAAGCGTCTAAGTATCTTCCGAGACTATGCTCGGGAAAGAGGGCCCCCGAGGGGCAGCAATGGCGAAGGATATAGGTTTCAGGTGTCAGCCCAGCCGCACGCAAACAAACGGCCGGTCAAATCGAATAAACAAACTTTGCCAAAACGGCGAAGTATCACACAAGCACATCCGACGTTTCGTGCTCGTCCTCGTCCTCGAGGCTTTTGAACCCCATTCAGTTTCGAGTACGAGGACGAGAACGACGACGAGCACGATTTAAACACCCTGTTTTGGGTTTAAGTGGGAGAAGTTACATGCAAGGATTTAGCGCCCCGGTTTCCTGACACCCGAAACCTGACACCTGAAACCTTCAGTAACTTACAACATGTTGTCAGTAAAAAGGAGCTTAGGGCCTAGTGCCGACGACCCTCTCAGATTTGGACATCGTTGCGCTCGACTGCCAGACCACGGGCGCCAGCCCCTTGCGGGGTCACATTCTCGAAATGGGATGGCTCCGGACCCGCGCATCGTTCCATAATATAGTCGGCGAGTCCGTTGTCGAGGTTTATCCGATCCGGTTGCCGGCTGAGGCCACCGTCCCCCGGGCAGTGCAGCGCATCACCGGAATCTCGGCCCAAGCCCTGGAATCCGGGCTTTCATCAAAGACGGCCTGGAACCGTCTACTGGCGGCTGCGAATTGCCCTGATCGCGCTTCCTCGCAGGGTGTCTGCCCGGCAGTGATCCATTTCTCGCGCTTTGAGGAGCCTTTCCTGCGCGACCTCCATCGCCGCAACGGCTCCGCCGGCCGCTTTCCTTTTCGGATCATCTGTACCCATGAAATTGCGGTGCGTCTGCTGCCGGATCTGCCGCGCCGGGGCCTGCGGGCCATCGCCGGCTATTACGGCCATTGCATGCCCGAACTCAAGCGCAGCGGCGACCATGCCGTTGCAACCGCGTTTGTCTGGCAAAAAATGGTCCACCTATTAAAATCGACCTGCGGGATCACCCATCTAACCGAGCTGTTCGATTGGCTGGCCGATACCAGGCCGGCCGGCCGCTCAAAAAGGGCCTTTCCGATGAATCCCGAAATCAGGCGGCTATTGCCGGACCGGCCCGGCATTTACCGTATGCTGCGCGCCAATGGCGATTTGCTTTATATTGGCAAAGCCAAATCCCTCAAACAGCGGGTAAACAGCTATTTCCGGCCCAAAGCCCACCACGCCGAGCATACCCTGGAGATGTTGACCCAGGCCCGGGATCTGAAAGTCACGCTGACCGGTTCCGCCCTGGAAGCGGCCATCCTGGAGTCAGATGAAATCAAGCGTCATTCGCCGCCCTATAATATTGCCCTGCGCCGGCGACAGCGCCGGTTGGTTTTTTGCACTAAAGATTTCGCCCGACAAGCCGAGTTTGCCCACCAGGACTACCCGGTGGGACCGCTGCCGGCCGGCAACACAATCGACGCCCTCGCCGGGTTTGATTCGTGGCTCAAAGGCGGAATGCAATTGAACGCAGAAAAGGGCAGGAGCATCGGATATTCCATGCTGGCCCTTGCACCGGAGTATGCACCGGATATGGATTGTATGCAGGCGGGCTTTGAAATTTTCAGGGCCCGCTATGGCAGCCGCCTGGCAAAGCAGGCGCCTTTGCGGTTTTTGACCCGTCTCGGTGCAGAGCTCTGGCGCGAGCGATTGGAAGCGGCGGCATCTTCTGAAATGGTTGAAGATCAGCAGGACGATATTGACGGGGCCGCTGCACAAAAAGAAGAACCCGGCAGCGAGCACGTTTGGTCGCCGGACGCAGTCGCCCGCGCCATTGAAAGGATGGTGCGGCACAGCGCGCATCTAATTCGGCGTACCCGTTGGTTCTGCCTGCTGAGCGAGTCATGCCTGGCCTGGTCATCTGCCCGACAGCCGGCCAAAGATAAAAAACTGGTGGTTTTCGAAAAAGGTGCCGTACTACAACGCGATGATGTGCCGCCCGCTTCAAGAATACCGACACCGCCGGGGTTTGCCAGGTCATTCCAGGCTCGCAAAAACAATATTGATCTTATAACCTATGACCGGCTGCGGGTTGTTACGACTGAGCTTAGAAGGCTGATTTCCGATGGCCGGCAAGTAGAGCTCCGTCTGGGGCCACAGAAAGTCCTGGCGACCAAGGCGTTAGTGAAAGCGCTGCGATGGGTCTAATCCGAATATTGTTGCTGGCAGATACCCATTTGGGCTTTGACTTGGCTTTTCATCCAAGAGTTGAAAGACGCAGGCGGGGCCCTGAATTTTTCGCCAATTTCAAACGCGCCCTCCGGCCGGCCCTGGAAGGGCGGGTGGACTGCGTGGTGCACGGCGGCGACCTGCTATTCCGCAGCAAAGTCCCGGCCAAATTGGTCGGCATGGCCTTCGAACCGCTCAAACAGGTTGCCGATTGCGGGATTCCGGTATATCTGGTCCCCGGTAACCACGAGCGCTCGGCCATTCCCCACCGCCACCTGGGCGACCATCCGCATATCCATATTTTTGATGGCCCGCGGACCTTCCGGCTGCAAAAAGACCAATATACCCTCGCGTTGGCGGGATTTCCATTTGTACGCCACAATGTGCGCCAAAAATTTTTACAATTGATCGATCAAACCGGATTTCCTGGACCCGATGCCGATTTGCATCTGTTGTGTGTCCATCAGGCAGTGGCCGGGGCCACCGTGGGGCCGGTTGGCTACCAATTCCGCCCCGCACCTGATGTCATCGAACCATTCGAGATTCCGGCTGATTTTTCGGCTGTCCTGGCCGGTCACATTCACCGGCATCAGGTCTTGGCCGCAAACCGGCAGGCCAATGGCCCGGCAGTCCCGGTATTTTATCCCGGCTCAATTGATCGCACGTCGTTTGCCGAAAAAAACGAAAATAAGGGCTTTCTGATTTTAGATTTCGATTTGAAAGCAAAGCAAGGGAACCGGTTGAGGCAGTGGCGGTTTCACATGCTCCCCGTGAGGCCTATGATCCAGTTTGACCTGCATGCTTACAGGATGAATAACCGACAACTCCGGTCATGGATTGCTACCCGATTGTCGGCACTGCCGGAAGACAGCATTTTGAAACTAAAAATTCATGGCCGTGTCTCGCAAGATGCCATGAAAGTCTTAAACGCAGCCGCCCTGCGCGCTCAGGCAGCGCCAAGCATGAACATCGATGCCGTGTTTGTCGAGGCCCGTAGATCGCACAGGTTCAACAGATAACCAACCGAATCGCGTGTCTCTGCGCTTCTGATTACTTTTCAGCGGCAGGCAGCAGTTTTAAAGCCGTAATGACATTTTTATCAATTCGTCGTCGATAAGAAACCCGGTCCATCATTTTACGCACCAGATGAATGCCCAGACCACCGATTTTGCGGTCTTCCAGGGCCAATTCCGTGTCCGGCGTCTCCATACCCAAGGGATTAAAGGGAATGCCGTCATCGACCATCGACACTTTCAAACGATCGGCGGACAATTCGACTTTAATGCTGATATCGTGGGTTTCGTCATCCAGGTAGGCATAGGAAATGATGTTCGTCAGCAGTTCGTCGATCACCACATGCATTTTTAACCGGATCGGATCCGGAATGCGGTAATGCTCCGCAAAGGTATCAAAATGCGCTTTGACCCGCGCATTTTCGGTTAGACGATTCTGAATCGTGAGTTCAAGTTTTGGGCCATCCGTTTCTTCCGGGTTTCTGACAAATTGAACAGCCAGCAGCGTGGCATCCTCGGTCCGATCCGCTGTTTCGCTGGAATCATTCATCTCCGAGACCGCAGTGCGCACAAGGTGCCGCACGGATCTATATTTATGCCCGGATAAAATCTCAATTAGGCGTTTTTCGGCATATGCTTGTTCCCCATCGCGCCCGGCCCGGGCCACCCCGTCAGAAAAAAGCAGCAGCATATCGTTTTTGAAAAGGGTGGTTTGGTCTTCCCGGTAAACCATTCCGCGGGCGATGCCGATTTTCGGCCCGTGAATCCGTTCCAGGCGTTCGAGGTCTCCGGTTTCCCGTTTGCGGTAAGCCGGATTGTGCCCTGCATTGGTATATCGCAGGCGCCCGGATTTAACATTCAGAATTCCCATGAAAAGTTTGACCGACATGGCCGCCGGGTTGACGGCGCTGAGTTGGTCATTGACGTGCGTGAGAATGCTGGCAGTTGAGAAATCATCACCCGCTCTGGATTTAATGACGGTTTTCGCAACGGACATGAACAGGGCGGCCTGCAAACCTTTACCGCCCACCTTGCCGAGGCAGAAACAGAATCGATCGTCTCCGATTAAAAAGAAATCATAAAAGTCCCCTTCAAATTCACGGGCCGGCTGCAGCGTGGCGTAAACGTCGAATTCGTCACGGTCCGGGAACGCCGGAAATTCAGATGGCACGATTCGTTTCTGGATCTCGTGGCCGACCGTGAGTTCCTTTGCCATTTTACTGTTAAGGGTCTCAATTTTCAGATTAGCCTCACGCAGTTCTGCGGTTTTTTCTCTCAACGCCAAATGGGTTTTTATGCGGGCCCTGAGGAGGGCGGGAACGATCGGTTTGGCGATGCAGTCCACGGCCCCCGCATCCAGTTTCCGGGACTCGATGTCGGCGGTGATCAAAATCACCGGAATATCCCGCGTTGCTTGATTGGCCTTTAATTGACGGCACAGGTCGGTCGCCTTCTTTTCGGTCTTCATAAATCCCAGCAGTATCAGGTCCGGGGGGGGTATCAGCACGGACAACTTTTAGCGCCTGCTGCCCGCTCTTGACAGCGACAATCTGGTAATCGGGATTAAGCAAATCGACAATCACATCCATGTCGCGTTGCTGATCGCAAACAACCAGGATTATTTTTCGATTATCCATGACCGACCTTTCAACCGCAGTTTGTCTGAATGGTGCATTAACTTTTAGCTTACAACTGGGGTGGTAAAAATGGTTTATTTTTGCTCAATCTTGTACCGCCACCAATTGAATGCAATTTTAGACCATAAATTAACGAAGCCGGTCGTGAGCTTCTGTGTCGAAGGGTCCATTGTAATCGACAGAGCGCAGCGATTCCACAAATCCGAAATCCGCAATCTAAAATCCCAAATTATATCGTAACCCATAGATGCCAATGGATCGTCAGGCTGCCGACTATCCGCCAATAACTATGGATTCGTCTCCAGTTCCCCGGAAATTTGAAATTTTTTCATAAATGCTTTGTCGATATAGTTTTTCAGGGCAAATCCGAGCCTGCCGCCCCAAACCAGGGAATGCCACTGAACGACAGCGGATCCGTCCCCCATGTTAAACGCGAGCAAAACGGCTTTTTGCGGAATAAATGGTGTCAGCGCAGAATCCTTCAAATAACACAGCAGATTGTTAAATAAGATTGGATTTTGCCGCACGGCATAGACACCAACCTTTGCCAGAGGCTCCGGCTCGAAGCTGATGCAGTCCCCACCACCGAAAACCTCCGGGAAAGCCACCGATTGCAGATACTGATTGACCAGCATCCCGCCGTCCGGGCCGACAGGCATCCCACTGTCCTCAAACAACGGCGACGGCTTAACCCCAACCGCCATGAAAACGAAATCGCTGTCCACAGTACTGCCGTCAGACAGGACCACGGCCTTGTCTTTGATACCGGATACCCTGGTGTCTTCAACCACCTGCACGTTGCGGCGTATAAGCGAGTTGAAAACACGCGTTCGAACGTCGGCCTTGAATTGATCAAGCAGACGCGACCCGGCAATCAGTGTAATCCGGCACTGACCGGATTCACTGCGGGCCAGACGCCACAGGTTGCCGGCCACTTCGACACCGGTCGGCCCTCCCCCGACAATCGTTATTTTTAAATCTCTGTTCTTTAAAGCCGCGATGATTTTGCGGCGGGCATCCAACAAATTTTCGATGGGTTTAACCGGGATTACCCGATTGTCGGAAGCACCGGCAGCTTCAACAGGCACAAAACTTCCGGTGTTAACCGACATGACATCGTAGGCAAGCGTACGCCCGGATTGCAGGACGATTTCTTTTTTTGGCGGGTGCATCCTGACGACTTTGTCTTCGATGAATTCCGCGCCCCCGTCCCGGGACATCTTTTCTACGTTAAATCGGATATCCTCCGGGCGGTAAATCCCGGACAGCATTCCCGGACCCATCCCTGAATAGTAGTGAAGTGCACTCGAACTGACAACCGTCACATCATGACCGGCATCTTTAAACTCCTGCAAATTTTTTATTATGGTCAAATGCGCATGACCGGCGCCGACGATAACCAGTTGTTTTCCCATCCTCCCCCCTGTATTTATAGAGTTGCGCCTATCTTCATCAAGTTAATTCCGGCATTAAACTACCACCTCCAGCGGTGGAGCCGAAAAGGTTCTACCGATCTGGTGAGAGGCAACTGATACTTGGGAAAAATACGAAAATCGAATTTCGAAATCCGAAACAAATCTCAAATACAAATGTCCAAATGCTTAAAACGGTCCAGACAAGCCGATAAAAGCCGTGAGTAATATTGCTCAACGCGCTGACCGCTATAATTTGCATTGGATCGGCGTTGTTTTTGTCATTGGAATTTGTGTCATTGGAATTTGTTTCGTGTTTCGTGCTTCGGATTTCGGATTTAAAACATTGTCCAGTGGTTTCAAGGCAGTAGACCGCTATTGATTCATCAGCGCTTCGATCTCTTCCGCCTCCCTGGGTATGTTAGCCGTCAAATCGACCGGCCCGTCTGCCGTGATCAGGATGTCGTTTTCGATCCTGATTCCGATGGCTTCATCCCGGATATAAATTCCGGGCTCACAGGTCAGGACCATACCGGGTTCGAGCGGCCGGTATCTATCGCCGTAATCATGCACATCCAGACCCAGATAGTGTGAAGTGCCATGGGGATAATACTTCTTGTACAGGGGTTCGTCGTCGGATTGTTTTTTCACCAGTTTCGGATCCAGCAGCCCCAAGCCGATGAGCTCCGATTCCATGATCTTGCCGACCGCCTTGTGATAGTCATCGAGGCTGCTGCCCGGAACCAGCAGCTTAATGGCGGCTTTCTGTACGTTTAAGACGGCATTGTAAACCTGTTTTTGCCGTTTCGAGAACTTGCCGCTGACCGGAACGGTCCGGGTAACGTCAGCGGCATAGTTGGCGTATTCAGCCCCAAAATCGATCAGTACAAGATCGCCGGCCCGGCATTGTTTATCATTGTTGATGTAATGCAGGACGCATGAATCTGCCCCGGAAGCAACAATCGTCTCAAAAGCAGGTCCTTTTGACCGGTTTCTGATAAACTCGTGGTGAATTTCGGCCTCGATCTCAAACTCCCAAACCCCCGGTTTAATAAAGCCCAGCAGGCGCTGAAATGTATCGTCCGTAATCTTGCAGGCCTGTTTGATTGGACCCAGCTCGAGTTCTGATTTTACGGCGCGCTGGTCGTGCAGGATTGGAGCCATTCGCCGGTAGCTATGCAGCGGAAAAGATCGGCGACACCAATTAAGAAAACGATCGTCGCGGGTCTCCACCCGGGCATTGGCACGCAGATGTTCGTTGGTATTCAGATAAATATTCTCGGACCGAAGAGCCAACTGCTGAAAGATGCTGCTGAATTCATGATTCCAGCAGATGGTCTTTATACCGGATGCCGCAGCGGCCTCTTCCCGGGTATATTTATGGCCTTCCCACAAAGCGATCTTCTCATTGGTTTCCTTGAGAAACAAGATTTCGCGGTATTTTTCATCTTTCGCATCCGGGCAGATAACCAGGGTGCTCTCCTCCTGGTCGATGCCGCTCAGATAAAATAGATCCGTTTGCTGAATAAAGGGATGGTTGCCGTCGGCGCTGGTCGGCATGAGGTCGTTGGAGTTGAAAACGGCGAGTGAGTTGGATTCGAGCCGCTCGGCAATTCGCTTTCGATTATACACGAAAAGGTCGCTGTCAATCGGTAAGTATCTCATGATGCATTTGGTGATCTTAGAAGTTTGAAAAAATTCAGGTTCTGCGGCCTGGACGGACCCGGAGATTTTAGCAATACTCCAATATATCCTTTATTAAAAATTCGTCAAGCACGCATTTACAGCAGTTGATCTTTAGGTGAGAAGCGGAAGGAACATTCCCCAAAAGTATTAGTGCAGGAAAGATGATTGTACTAGGCGGGCATTATGCCTTTCCAATGCCCCGGGGTCAGGCGACCGTCCCGAGGCGGGTCAGGATTTTTGATTCAGAGCGCAGAGCGTCAGATCCCATTATGCGACAACTTACCGTCGCTGCCGGGGCCGGCTGTGCTTTCAGGGTTTTAGAACAGCACCAGTGGATACAATTTGAACACGGCAACAAATTTATCCACCTGTTTAGCATTATCGATATCTATGCCATCTTTACCTTCAATCACCGTTAGTATGGCGGATATGGGGTAACTGTAGCGCAGACCTTTATCTTTTACGAACACGCTGAAAAACTCGGCATTGACCTGAACCAGCTGTGCTCCCCTGATTTCAGCCGAGTTGTCGTAGTTTATTCCGATCACACGACCCTTATATTTATCCAGTAAGGTATGCATCCCGAGGCCTGCTGCCGCACCAACAACCGGCTTGGGACTGACGGCGGCGGGGGGAGCAGCGGGTTTTTGACTTTTGGCAGCCGCACCGGCAGCCAGGGCCTTCGCCTGGGCCGCTTTTTTTCGCTTCAATGCAGCAGCTCTGGCCCGTACCAGTTTTTGCTTCTTCAGAGCTTGCGCTTTGGCCAGGGCCACTTTCTGCTGTTTTAAAGCATTGGCCTTGGTCGCATCCGCCGTCGGTTTATTTTCATTTGGTGTCTGGGCCGTGGGCTTGGGTTCTGCGGCGACCGCGCTCGCAGCCGGCGGTTCGGCGGCGGCTGCGGCAACTTCAGTCGAAAGATCCAGCAAAATAGTTTCACCGGTGGATTTAGGAACTTCCCCGGTTTTAATATCGATAACCGTTGCGTTCTTTGGCGGTAAATCTTTCTCAGGTTCCGTCTGGACCTTGTCAACGGGTTCTGCGGAAGCTGCAGATTTTTCGTTTGTCACCGCGGCCCCGGGTTCTTGTTGAGCGGCTTCGGCTTGAATTTGCTCGACTTTCGCCGCCTCTACCTTCTCTGGATTACCGGTATCATGATCGGCGGCATCTAACTCTTCCACTTCCGGAGAGGGCATAACATCACCGGTGGCAGCTGGGCCACCATCCGCCTGCTGCGCCGCTGGAGAGGTATTTTCAACCACCGGATTCGCGGCAACGGCCGGCTCTTGGATGTTCGGCTGCATAACTGCGGTGGCATCGGCGACGGAGGCTGCCTCAACAGCTTCGGCCGGCGCGGTTTCAGCCGCAATTTCGACGTCGGGGGCTGACGGATCAGTCTCCGGTGCGAGTTCTGAAACCTGCTCATCAACAGGAGCGGAGTCTTTAAGCTCATCTTCAAAGTATAACAACTCTATTTCGGATTCTGCGTCTGCGGCAGGAGTCGGGTCCTGGGCTTCTGCCGTGGCCGGGATATCTGCTGTTGCCTGGGAGTCTGAAGCCGGCTGAGAGACGGGGGATTCGGCGTCCGCGACGGCCACCTCAGACATTTCACCTGCCGGGCGTGATTGCACAGGCGGCAGTGGCGGTGGTGACTCCGGCATGGGTGCCGTCTGGCCGATGACTTTATTCTCGGCCTGGGGCTGTGGTTTACCCTTAACCATCATTGCACCACAGTAGGTGCATGCCCCGGCCGCATTGCTTACAGTATGACTACAGGTAGGACAACTCATGAGTTCGGAATCCATGCAGTTCTACTCCTTAATAAAAATTACAGCCTGGTTTTTTGCGGCAACATTCACCGTGCGCTGCATAAACGCGGTATCCGTTGCCGGCAGAATTAATTATTGTTTAATTATACCATTACTTTAACGATTTGTTAAGGTTGGCAGGATCAATAATTGTGAAACTTAAAATATTTTTTAATATTATCAGTATAATAGCTCAATGAAGAACATTAAGAATTATTATTTCTAATAAATTGCTGCAAAGAAAATTATGGGAGAGTCAATTCGGCCATAATCCTTTTTCAAGTATAGTAAAAAGAAGGATTGATGTCAATTTATAGTGATAAAATTCAATAATATCAATTGATTAAATTATAATCTATCTCTCAATTGACGAAACCCCGACAGTTCGGTAGGCTGCGATCAGGAAAGGGAACTATGCAACGCCACGATATGGAAAAATGAACAAATAGGCACCGCCAGTCAAAACCACGCGCTGCCGGAGATGATTCGGGATGACGACAGACATGCGCTACAAAGCCATTGTATCATCGGATTGGAACGAGTGCCTGGCGCCCTGCAGGCCATTTGACTTCATCTCTTATCAATCACCGGAACTCGAGCCTGAATTAAGGACCATCTTCCGGCAATACACCGGCCATGGGATCACGCTGGGGGAAGCCGTCGAACAGACCCGTAGATTGTTATCGGAGCCCGTATTACCGGAGCAAATGGATGCCTATCTGGATGAAGCATTCATCACATATCCCGGTGTCGCGCGTCTGATTGACTGGTGCCTGAGCAAAGACATCCTGTTTATGATCAATACCACCGGTGTCGTCGGTTATTTCCAGCGGATTTTCGCCAAAAGGCTGCTGCCTCGGGTCCCGGCAATCGCGGCCCACCCGATGGTACGTTTTCCGGCAAGCAGCAGTGACCCGCGCTTCATCTTCGACCTTCTCGAGACGGGCGACAAGGTCAAATATAGCGCAGCGGTCATTCGCTCACTGGAGATACCCCCTGCTAAAATAATATTGATCGGGGACAGCGGAGGAGATGGCCCTCATTTCGGATGGGGTTCGAAGGCCGGTGCCTTTTTAATCGGAAGCATGACCAAAACTACCTTAGCTGACTATTGCCGCCATAAAAATATCAAGATCGATTTACACTTTGGGATGGATTACTCAAAAGAAGATTCCAGGAATCAGCAAAAAGAAATGCAGGTAAATTTTATGGACCTGGCCCCCGCGATCGAAGCGATAGTGAATGGCTAGCCACAAGGCGACCATGCAAACTCATAATTGAGGAATTGAGGAATTGAAAATTGAAGATTGAAGATTTGTTGTATCGCTCTCCGAGGCGTAGGCGCACACCTCTACGAGCCGGAGGCTTCGCTCTTTCGTTTACACTTAAAATCATTGCCTTCTAATAACATTCAATCCGGCTTTAGCATAAATCCTGCGCAGACATGATGCGATTTCAATAAGTAGGCACTAAGTTTTCTCCGAGACGACACTCGGAAAAATGGTCCCTGCGGGCAGCTATAGCGAAGTTCATTGATTGTAGGTTTCAGGTGTCAGGTTTCGGGCGTCAGGGAAAGAGGTGCGAAAACCTGACACCTGAACACTGATCCGCCTACGTCGGAAAACCTTCAGTTTCTTAGAACATGTTGTCAGAAAAACGCCGTAAGGCCCTGAACCCCTCATTTCCTGAATCCCTCAATTCCTAAATCCCTCAATCCCTCAATCCCTCAATCCCTCAATCCCTGTTTCCCTCAATTCCTGAATCACGTAAGTTTTTCCCCAAAAACTTCCAACGCCTTGCTGCTGATATGTACATCATTGTAATCCAGAAAACGGCCGCTGAATTGCCGGGGGGCATGCAGCGCCAGCCAGGCAATTGCGCGGGCCGGTATTTCCGGCGGCTCCAGTTCTCCCTGTTCTTTGATTTGCCGGTAATAGGCTGCCTGCTCGGCCGGCATGGCTTTAGGCCCTTCCCGCCGGAGATAGGTCTGCATGGGCGTGTCGACAACCCCGGGGCGCACGGATATGGCGGTCAGCCCAGGTTCCTCGGCCGCCAACACCCGGGTTAAATGGTTCAGGGCGGCCTTGCCCGTGCAATAGGCACTGAGGGTTTCCAGGGCCAAATTGGCGGCTCCACTGCTGACATTGACGATGCGTCCTCTGCGAACCCGCAACTGGGAAATCGCGGCCCGGATCAGGTAAAATGGTCCCAATAAATTGACTTCAAGATTGTATCGCCACTGCACGGGATCGCCGTCTGCGATGGATGCGATCGGCTGAACGATTCCGGCATTGTTCACCAGCGCATCGATGCGGCCAAAATGCGCCATTGTCTTCTCAACCACCCGGCAACAGGCATCATAGTCGGAGATGTCCGCCTGGCAGACCAAGGGATCAGCGCCGGCCCGGCCAAGATCTTCGGCCACCCGTTTAAGGTCAGTTTCCGACCTGGCCACCAGCGTCACCCCCGCCCCGGCCTTGACCAGCCAAGCTGCCACGGCAGCGCCCAGCCCGCGTGATGCGCCGGTGATGATGACGACTGGAGTGTTTTTCATATTGGTCAATTTATCCTCACAAATATTTGAGATGACATGTATTGATATGTTGAAGGTTTCGGGTGTCGGGTGTCAGGTGTCAGTGCTTAGCGATCTATTTTCATGACACCTCTAATCTCTTATGAAACTTCAGGGAATGACTAATGAATAATGCATAATGACAAATGATGGAATCGCTTTGCTCAGTCGTTTTAAATAGACAGATTACATTATTCGATGTTCGATGTTTGGCGTTCGATGTTCAACGTTCATTAGTTTCTTTTATTTGATCAGACTGGCCGCTCTTTTGGCCAGAGGCTGCTCTCTTATGAAACTACAATTCAAATGCTGGAGTTGATTCCATCTTAGTCTAGGTTGCCATTGTAGGTTGGGTTGAGCCAACTCCAGGCATTGTTGGGTTTCGTTACACTCAACCCAACCTACATTTTTGCGGCGCTATCACGAAATGCGAAACCCAACAACGACCGATTTCGGAACCGATTCCCAAAAGTTTCTTTTCTGATCAGACCGGCTGTTCTGTAGCCGGAGGCCTTGGCTCGTGTGAAACTACAATAAATGACGAATGGCGAATGTCGATTGATCCGCCGGCGGAGTGGAATCGCTTCAGGCTTCGCCTTCGGCTACGACCCGACACGTCGCTCAATCAATTTAAAATAGACAGAATACCTTAAATCCAAAATCCGCATTCCAAAATCTAAAATTTGCTTTTTGAAGTTTCTTTTCCGATCAGGCTGGCCACCTTACTGACCAGCAGTGAGGCTGACACCCGACACCCAACACCTGACACCTTTCGCCTATCTTTAGCAAGCCGCCCTTTAGACAGCAACACCGATCTACCGCTTCAACCCCCAGCAACTCCCGAACCTCATCCGCCCGGGTTTTGCCCAGCGCATACTTCATGTACTCGATGACCAGGATTGACTCCATTTCCTGCGGGGTCATATCAATCCAGGGATGATTGTCTTTAAGGAGATCCGGCGGCCACTTTTTGCTGCGCGGTTGACCGGGGCCATATCTTTTTGGCAGCATGTCTGAATACAGCACCATTTTTGATCTCAAGGCATCTTCCGACAGCCCTCTGACCCGCGAAAAATCGTCAGCCATGATTTCCGTCGACGGCAGCTGCCCGAATTCCAGGATCGCTTTAAATGGCGCCGCAAACCGCTTAAGTCCCCGGTAAATATGTTTTTTTTGGAGAAAATGCAACAGTCCGGGATTAAGGGCGGCGGAGATTTTTATCTCGGCCTGTTTTTCAAATGCCTGGGTTGCAGGTGGAACCATCAGGCAAACCACCCACGCCAGCAGGGCAACTCGAATATGCAGAAGCTTTGAAGAATTGATGAGAAATCCTATTCTAAAATGCATCGTCGGTGCATTTTTACTTACGTTTGAAACATCGGCCGAATTTGAAATCCGGGTTGGGTGTCCTGCCCGGTTTATCGCGACCTGGTCCATTAACATAATACAACTTAACTGCAAATTCAAAACGAATTCGCAATAAACATTGACGCTGTGGATTCGGGTTATTAGTTTAGTCATTGCCGATAATGGAATATAATGAGTTGCCGCGGCGCAAATATCCGAGCCCGGAGGAACCGACCAGCTATTCCTCGACAAAATAAACACCGACCACAGGCCGACAACTATTCATATGAATACCCAGTCAATTCGAATCAAAGGTGCCCGCCAGCACAATCTAAAAAGTTTGGATCTCGATATTCCTCTCAATCAGATTACCGTCGTCACCGGTGTCAGCGGATCGGGCAAATCCTCCCTGGCCTTCGACACCCTGTATGCCGAAGGTCAGCGCCGCTATGTGGAGACCTTTTCACCGTATGCCAGGCAATTCATGGACCGCATGGACCGTCCCCTGGTCGATAAGATTGAAGGTATCCCGCCGGCCATTGCCATCGACCGCAAAGATCCGGTTCGCACGTCGCGCTCCACCGTGGGCACCATGACGGAAATCACCGACTACGTCAAACTGTTGTATGCCCGCCTGGCGCAGCTCCATTGCCGCGCCTGCGGTGAGCCTGTGGAACCGAAAACCCCGGGCCGGGTCTGGGAGTTGCTGCATAAACAGCCTGCCGGATCACACGTGGCCATTACATTTCCCTACATGATCAACGGATCTTCGGCCGACGATGTGCGCCGGGCATTGATGCAGCTGGGGTTTGATCGCCTCTTTGTCGCCAAGCGCATTGTCCAATTGGAAGACTGGCAGCCCGGGCGCCATGAGAAAGAAATACCGGTGCTGGCCGACCGGCTCATTCTGCGACCGGCCGACAAAGCCCGGGTGCTGGACTCCCTGGAACTGGCTTTTCGTTTTGGCGGCGGTCGACTGGACATCTGGATTCAGCCGGATATACACTACGCCTTCAGCAATCGACTGGAATGTGCCCGCTGCAATATAGAATATGCCGCCCCCATGCCCAATCTATTTTCTTTCAACAGCCCCGTGGGTGCCTGCGATTCCTGTCGCGGCTTCGGCCGTACGATCGGCATCGACATGGATCTCGTCATACCGAATCACTCGCTGTCCCTGGCCCAGGGCGCCATCAAACCGTTCGGCACGGGCGACAACGGGCGCATGGAATTTGAAGACCTGTTGGATTTTTGCCGGCGTCGTAAAATCCCGACCACCGTCCCGTTTCGCAACCTGAAAGCGGCCCACAGGAATGCCGTCATCAAGGGCACTTCAAACTACTATGGCGTTGAAGGGCTCTTTCGCTGGCTGGAATCCAAAACCTATAAAATGCCGGTAAGGGTGTTTTTGTCGCGCTATCGCAGCTATGATGTCTGCGCCGAATGCAGCGGCACCCGCTTTAAACCGGAGACCCTGCTGTACCGCCTCGCGGGAAAGAATATCGCGCAAATATATGCCATGAACGTTTCCCAGGCCCTGGATTTTTTCGAGCAAGTGCCGGTGCCAACCCGGGATGAAGCCGGTTTGCTGGTGCTGGAAGAGGTCAACAATCGGCTGAATTATCTCAGGGATGTCGGCTTGGCCTATCTGACCCTCGATCGCCAGTCCCGCACCCTGTCCGGCGGTGAGGTCCAGCGGGTCGCGCTGGCTTCCGCCCTGGGATCATCGCTGGTCAACACCCTTTATGTGCTGGACGAGCCCAGTATCGGTCTGCATCCCCGTGACAATCACCGCCTGATTCGCATATTGAAAGGGCTGCGCAATTTATCGAATACCGTCGTGGTGGTGGAGCATGATCCCGAAATCATTCGTGAAAGTGACAACCTGCTCGACCTGGGTCCACAAGCCGGCGAAAAAGGCGGCCAGGTCATGTATTTCGGTCCCACCGCCAACGTGAACGGCTCCCTGACCGGACAGTATCTGAAAGGCCGGCGCACAATTCCGGCGGCAGGCCGTCAGCGCAGTCCGGTCCGCGGTCGCTGGCTGACGATCAAGGGCGCCGCTGAAAACAACCTGAAAAAAATCGATGTGCGCATTCCCCTGGGCCTGTTTGTCTGCCTGACCGGTGTTTCCGGATCCGGCAAGTCGACCCTGGCGGAAGAAATCCTGTATAAGGCAGCCAAGCGGGCCCTGGGCAGCCGCGAGGGACGTCCCGGGAAACACACCTCCATTAAGGGTTTAGACCGCATCACCGATGTCGTTATGGTGGACCAGCGCGCCATCGGCCGCACCCCGCGTGCCAATGCCCTGACTTACACCAAAGCCCTGGACCCGGTTCGCCGGCTTCTGGCGGATACCTCCGGGGCCAAGACCGCCGGCCTGGGTCCCGGCCATTTTTCCTTCAATGTGGCGGGCGGACGCTGCGAAACCTGCAAAGGTGAGGGATTTGAAAAGGTGGAGATGCAGTTTCTGTCCGATGTGTTTATCACCTGTCCGGACTGCCACGGCAAACGCTTCAAATCCGAAGTGCTGGATGTCCGTTACCGGGAAAAAAGCATTCATGATATCCTGAACCTGACCGTCAACCAGGCCCTGGCGTTTTTTGACGAGCAGCAAAAGGTCGTCGGCGCCTTGCAGCCCCTGGCGGATGTGGGACTGGGTTATATCCGCCTGGGACAGCCGATCAACACCATGTCCGGCGGCGAAGCCCAGCGCCTCAAACTGTCCCGCTATGTCAAAGTCGATGCCCTGAATGCCGCCCCCAAACTGTTCATCTTTGACGAGCCCACCACCGGTCTGCATTTTGATGATATCGGCAAGCTCCTGGCCGCACTGCAGCGGCTGGTTGAAAACGGCAACACGGTGCTGGTAATCGAACACAATATGGATGTCGTCAAAACCGCCGACTGGGTCATCGATCTGGGCCCCGACGGAGGCGATGCCGGCGGCCGGGTGGTGGCCACCGGCCCTCCAGCCGAGGTGGCCAAAAACATCAAATCCCACACCGGCCGCTTTTTAAAGGCCTATCTGAAAGAGGCGGGCCGTTTGAAACGGCCTAAAAAAGCCGCCGGAGTGGCAGAACCCATGGCTGCTTTCGGCGCGGCCGGGCTGGCCAATACCATCGCCCTGAAAGGGGCCCGGGAGCATAATTTACAGAACATCGACCTGGAATTGCCCCACAACGAAATGGTGGTGTTGACCGGTGTATCCGGCTCCGGCAAATCCACCCTGGCCTTTGACATTTTATTTGCCGAAGGTCAGCGCCGCTATCTCGAAAGCCTGGCGCCCTATGTTCGCCAGTACATGAAGATATTGGAGCGGCCGGAGGTCGACCTGGTGACCGGACTGGCCCCGACGGTGGCCATTGAACAGCGCACCAGTTATGCCAGCCGGCGATCCACCGTGGCCACCCTGACCGAAATATATCACTATTTGCGGCTGCTCTATAGCAAGCTGGGCATCCAGCACTGCCCGGGCTGCGACCGTAAATTATCGGCCCAAACCCAGACCGCCATTGTCGATCAAATCCGCCGCCGCTACCCGGAGAAAGCGGCCACGGTGCTGGCACCGAAAGTGTTCGGCCGCAAAGGCTTCCACAAGGACGTGCTGGCGCGAGCCCGCAAGCTGGGAATCAAAAAGGCCCGCATCGACGGAAAAATAACGGCAATCACCGAAGGCCTGGCACTGAGCCGCTACCATGAACACAACATCGATCTGGTCATCGGACGGCTGCCGTCCCCGGACCTGGCAGGGTTGGTGGACCGGGCCCTGGAAGAGGGCAACGGGACCCTGATTATCGTCGACCCGCGGCGCCGCGACGACGTATTCAGCCTGCACGGCATCTGCCCGGCCTGCGGCATCGGCCTCGAAAGCCTTGACCCGCGCCTGTTTTCCTTTAACAGCAGCCAGGGCGCCTGCCCGCAATGCGGCGGGCTGGGGACTGTCGGGGAGACGGACGAAAATGACGATGCCGATCTGAACGTGTGCCCCGCCTGCAGCGGCAGCCGCTTGAAGCCCCAGGCCCTGGCTGTCAAAGTCGGACGCCGCAGCATCTGGGACCTGATCCAAAAACCGGCGAGCAAAGTCTTCCAACTCATCCAGAAACTGGTTTTCAACCCCCATGAAAAGCCGGTGGCCGAGCCGATCGTGGCCGAACTGCTGACGCGTCTGGCCCTGCTCAATCAGCTGGGGCTGTCCTATCTTTCCCTGGCCCGCAGCGGGAATACGCTTTCCGGCGGCGAGGCCCAGCGCATTCGCCTGGCCGCCCAGCTGGGATCAAACCTGACCGGGGTCTGCTATATCCTGGACGAACCCACCATCGGCCTGCACGCCCGGGACAATCGCATCCTGATCGATGCCCTGAAAACACTGCGCGACCGGGGCAATACCATCCTGGTGGTCGAACATGACGAGGAAACCATCCGTGAGGCCGATACCATTATCGACCTGGGACCCGGCGCCGGCCAGGGCGGCGGGTTGGTGGTGGCCTCCGGCAAACTGGCCGATTTGAAAAAAGTTCCCTTGTCGGTGACCGGCGCCTTGCTCGACGGAAATCCCAAAGAAATCACCTCGCGCTTGCGGCCCTATAAAAAGCTGCCCGCCGTCACGATCCAAAAAGCGGCGGTCAACAACCTCAAGAACGTTAACGCAAAAATCCCCCTGGGCTGCCTGATCGCGGTCACCGGTGTTTCGGGGTCAGGAAAATCCAGCCTGCTCAAAGAAACCCTCTACCGCGGGCTGCGCAACCGCCTGCTGAAGCAGCGTCGACCGGCCGGCCGCTGCCGGGACATCAAGGGCTGGCAGGATCTCAAGCGCGTACTGGAGGTTGACCACAGTCCCATCGGCCGCACGCCGCGTTCCGTGCCGGCATCCTATGTCGGGTTCTTGTCGGAAATTCGCAGGCTGTTCTCGCTGACCCCGCCGGCCCGCGCCAGGGGCTATGCGGCCGGCCGCTTTTCATTTAACGTGGCCGCCGGCCGCTGCGATGCCTGCAAAGGCCAGGGCCGACCGAAGGTAGCCATGAGTTTTCTGCCTGATGTCTATGTCCCCTGTGAAATCTGCCGGGGCAAACGCTTCAATAACGAAACCCTGGCGGTTCAGTATCGCGGCAAGAACATCAGCGAGATTTTGGAGATGACTTTTGCCGAAGCCGCCCGCTTTTTTGCGGCCATTCCCACGATCCGGCGCGCCGTGCAATTCGTATGTGATGTCGGCCTGGGATATTTGGGACTGGGACAACCCAGCCCGACCCTGTCCGGGGGTGAGGCCCAGCGCATCAAACTGGCCCAGCAACTGGTAAAGCGCTCCAGTGGGCATACCCTGTATATCCTGGACGAACCCACCACCGGCCTGCACATGGCCGACGTTCAGCGTTTGATCGACGTACTGCAGAAATTGGTGGATGAAGGCAACACCGTGGCGGTCATCGAACACAACATGGAAATCATCCGCGAAGCCGACTACGTGATCGACCTGGGCCCCGAAGGCGGCGACCAGGGCGGCCGTATCGTGGCCGCCGGCTCACCCCATGAACTTCTGAAATTCACCGCCAAATCACACACGGCACGGTGGTTCAAGAAATATTTAGACGGCAATTAGAATAATATTTTGGATTGCGGATTGCGGATTTAAGGAATTCTGCCGATTTAATAAATTAAATAGAGCAAAGCGATTCCGTCAATCCCATATCCCAGATCTAAAATCCAAAATTTCTACAAATTTGCTTCCCAAGTTCGACCTTGCCATCCAGGCCAATCTAAAATATCATAAAGTCTGGTGTGATTGAAGCATTAGATTTTTAATATTTTTTCGACCTTATCAGCACAACACCCCAAAAAACCGAAGAGCTGTCGTGTACCCAGCTAACTAACCAGGAGTCTATATATGTCGAAAAAATTGGCGCAAAAATCGTTGACAAAATTTGAGCTGAAAGCCGCCGACCTGAGATGTATCTGCGACCACCGGATTTTCAAGTTCAAGAACACCTCACAGATTAAACCCCTGGACGAAGTCATCGGCCAGGAAAGGGCGGTACGGGCCCTTGAATTCGGCTTGAACATGGACCAGTCCGGCTACAATATCTTTGTGACCGGACTCGAAGGCACGGGCAAATCCACGATTGTCAGAGATTTCGTTACCAAGCATGCCCGAACGCTGCCCAAACCGGAGGATTGGTGCCTGGTCAATAATTTTAAGGATGAATTTCGTCCCCGGGCGCTTAAGGTTCCCAGCGGCCAAGCGGTCGTGTTAAGCAAAAAAATGAACCGCTTTATCCAGATTTTGAAAATGGACCTGCCGGCCGTCTTTGAAAGTGAAACGTATCTCAAACAACTATCGGCCATAAAAAACCGCTATTCGGAAAAACAAAATCGGCTTTTCCAAAAAATCGAAAAATTTGCGGCGGGAAAAAGTCTTCAAATCGTAAAAGCGCAGGAGGAGTTCGATATCGTGCCCCTGGTCGATGGCGAATCGCTCACCGCCGATAATTTTAACAGCCTGTCGCTTGAGCAGCGATCTGAAATTGAAGAAAATATCCGCCAGGTTCAGCAAAAAATCGAAATTGCATCCGTTGAAATCGACAAACTGAACAATGCCCTGCACACGGATGTCGAAGCATTGATGGACGATACGACGCGGTCCTTGATCCAGTCCCACCTGAAAAAAATCAAGTCTGAATATCACGACAGCCACCATATCATGGCCTACATCGAAGCTGTTGAGAAGGACATCATTGAAAACGTCAATTTTTTCATGCCGGATGAAGACAGCCGCAGCGGAGAAGAAAGCGTCCTGTTGCTTTCCCAAAAATCCCAATTGTATCGCTACCAAATCAATCCGTTAACCGATCACAGCGGTTCCCAGGGGGCGCCGGTCATCTTTGAAACCAATCCCACCTATTACAATGTGATGGGCCGGATTGAAAAACGCGCTCACATGGGTACCGTGACAACGGACTTTACCATGGTTAAAGCCGGCTCGCTGCTGGAAGCCAACGGCGGTTTTCTGATCATGGACATGGAATCCGTGTTGGCGAATTCTTACCTGTGGGAGGCCCTCAAACGGGCGCTGCAAAACAAAATTATTCAGATCGAAGATATCGCCGAAGAAAGCGGATTCGGGATGATTTCCCTGCGGCCGGAGGCTATCCCGCTGAAGGTAAAAGTTATATTGCTGGGCAGCTATGACGCCTTTGAAGTATTGCAAAATTATGACCCTCGATTTAACAAGACTTTCAAAGTCCGGGCCGACTTCGACTACGAAGTCGCCAAAACCCCGGATACGGTCCAGCAATATGCCCGGTTCATCGCCCGGGTTTGCCGGGAAGAAAACCTGCTGGCCTTCACCCCCAAAGGCGTGGCGACCATCGTGGAATACGGTGAGAAATACGTTTCCGACAGGGAAAAGCTCTCCATTCGTTTCGGGCCGCTCCTCGGGGTATTAAAGGAAGCAGATTGTTGGGCGCGTAAAAACAAGGCCAGGTTTGTGACCGATAAATATGTCGTCAAAGCCTTTAACGAGTATCGCTTCCGCTACAATCTGTATGAAGAAAAAATTCACGATTCCTATCGAGACGAGACCATCATGATCGACGTGGCCGGCCGGGTCGTCGGTCAGGTCAATGCCCTGGCTGTCTATCAGATCGGCGAATTCTCTTTCGGCCGTCCGGTGCGCATTACGGCTGAAACCTTTATGGGCAAAGACGGCGTAATCAATGTCGAGCGGGAAGCCGAGCTCAGCGGCAGCACCCACGACAAGGGCGTGCTGATTCTCTCCGGTTACATGGGCAGAACATTTGCCCAGAGTTATCCGCTCAACCTTTCGATCAGCATTACCTTCGAGCAAAGCTACGACGGCATCGACGGCGACAGCGCCTCGTCCACCGAATTGTACGCGATTCTTTCGAGCCTGGCGGATATCCCCATCAAACAGGGAATTGCCGTCACCGGGTCCGTTAATCAAAAAGGACAGATCCAGGCCATCGGGGGTGTCAATCATAAAATCGAGGGTTTTTACGAGGTTTGCAAGACCAAGGGCCTGAATGGAAAGCAGGGGGTCATGATACCTCGCGCCAATCAAAAAAACCTGATGCTCAGCAAGGAAGTCATCCAGGCCGTCAAAAAGCGCAAATTTCACGTGTATCAAGTGGCCACAATTGAAGAAGGCATCGAAATACTCACCGGCACACCGGCCGGCCAGGCGGACAAAGAGGGCAATTATCCGGACGGCTCCGCATACGGCGCCGTCCAACAAAAACTGAAGCAATACTTTCAGCGCTCTTTGGAATTGAAGAAAGCGATGGAATGATGGAATGATGGGTACTGGAAAAATGCAGTATTGCATTAATGGTATAGAGCCTGCGCATAAACTTAAAATTGATCAGAATAAATTACAAAATTGTAGGTCCAACATTTTAAATTTGGTCAATGTTCTTTGAAAAATTGGTTAAAGCAGCAATCTGCTGTGCTTCAGGTTA
>Ga0209150_1000095_pt1 | contig 34896 bp, 23 predicted proteins | sample WorMetTyACAVOLI3_FD_187424 | JGI IMG/M metagenome (GOLD analysis project Ga0209150, IMG submission 187424) | Marine gutless worms symbiont microbial communities from Max Planck institute for Marine Microbiology, Germany - Olavius algarvensis... ... | reverse complement strand
AGTTTTAGGGAACTAGGCCTATAAAAGGAGTGATTTTAGTAGTACTTATATCAAAAAAAGTCAAGTAGTATTTTATCTTATCATGCTGATATAATGAGAATTTTTACGTTTATGCGTCCACTCTATAGATTGATTTCAGTATCAAAATCAAGGTTCAATCCCTTCATGCCGGCCGTATAGAAGTCAACGCTGACATTGTTTTTTTCCGAAAAATCTTCACAGTATTGATTGACCGTCCGAACCAGGCCAAGTTGATCCATACCGGGCGGGCGCAGATCGTAAGATAAATCACGGACGGCTGTAATCGAATTTTGCAGGATTTTAGACAGCTCACTTATTTTGGGTTCCAGGGCATGGGCAACCTCCGGCTGACTGTCGAAAAGCGTTTCCAGGCTGATTTTCAAACTCGACAGATCCTGCGCAACGTGATCGTGCAGATAACCGGCGATGCGATTACGCTCGTTTTCCTGGGCTTTTATCAACTGCTGGTTGAGCGCCCGAATTTTTTCTTCGGCCTGCAAGCGGTCGGTTATGTCGCGAACAGCGCCGATTATTTTTTTGCGATTACCGGCAATAAACCTGCCGGCGGATATTTCACCCGGAAATATGCTGCCGTCCTTTCTTTTGAAAAAGCGCAAGGGTATTTTCGTGCCCTGTGAATCCTCCTGGATAATCTTGTCGACTGAAGTCCGGGTTTTGTCTTTTTCGGCCGATATGTCTTCGACGGTAAGTACCATGAATTCGGCTTTTGAAAAACCGAAAAGATCCAGGGTGGCCGGGTTGGCGTCGTCGAATTGCCGGGTTTCGGCATCAAAGATCATCACGGCATCCGAGTCACTCTCAAATAGCTGCCGATATTTCTCCTCGCTTTCGGCCAGGGCATCCATGGCTTTTTTGCGCTCGGTATTGTCCAACAGGAAGTTCAAGGTTGCCGGCCGACCCTCCCATTCGACAAGAACGCCGTTGTTGTGGACCCATCTGATATTTCCATTGCGGTCGACCATTTTAAACGAATATGGACTCGGCATCTCTTCACCGGCCAACCGTTTGAGGTAATTTTCCATGACCAGTTCCCGGTCGTCGGGATGGACAAAATCAAGAAAAGACTGGGTTTTTAGGGTATTTCCGGCGTGACCGGACCACTCGGAGGCAGTGGGGTTGGCAAATTTGAGCATACCATCCTGGGCAATGACGATGCCCTCGTTGGCATTGTCGACCACCAACCGATATTTCTTTTCAGATTCCAGCAATGCCTTCTCGGCCTGGGTGCGTTGAATTGCGGCGCCGAGGACATTGGCTGCAGTCTTGAGTGCTTCAATTTCAACCGGCGACCACTCGCGGGCTGTACGGCAGTCATCGAAGCCGATAAAGCCCCACCAGTCTTTACCCACGAAAATCGGTGCGACCATGATAGAAATAATATCCTGGTCGGATAGAAATGTACTTTCCGGCTCCGGAAATTCCGATACGTGGCCGTAAATGAGTTCGTGGCTGCCGAGAGAATCAACCCAGCGCCCGAAACCGGCCTCCAGCCACGGCAGCTCAATCAAATTGCTGTTGTCAAGCTGGGGTTTAATGCCGGGGGCAACCCATTCATATCTCTGGCTGGTGGCTAAGACGCCGTCCTGGCGGGTTTTGTTCTCGAAAATATATACGCGGCTGACTTCGGCGGCGTGTCCCAGAATTTCCAGTATGGGCTCGATACTACTTTCGGTCAGCGGCATCCTCAGAAATCGTTCGGAAAAGAGATGAACCGCCTTTAATATGTCATCGCGGCGGCGCAGCAGTTTAATCGCCAACTTGCGCTCTTCATGTTCCAATTCGAGATCTTCGGTATACCTGAATTGGTAGGGCCGTGATTCAAAGGTGTTCCCTTCAACACGGCGATAGATGTTTTTTGCGGACATCTTACGATCTCCCCGGGTTTTTCAGATACTATCCTACTTATGGGTCATTGATCCGAATAGCAATAATGCGGTAAGTTAAAAACCGGTTGGGACACTGAAGCTTTGAAAATGGAAAATATTCTGCGACCTGACACCGGGTTGCGACGCCATCGACACGTCTGCGGGACGCACACTAACCCAAACTATTTTTATAGCCCGATCGTCCAGGTAATGTCAATTCCGAAACCTTTTTTAATCCATGATCTCAAGGACGGTTCGTTTTTTTTCCTTGGCTGAAACCGACCCGACAATCGTGCGGATGGCATGGGCAATGCGCCCGTGTTTGCCGATAACTTTACCGATATCGTCTTTAGCAACCTTCAATTCCAACACGGACGTTTGATTTCCTTCAACCTCTACGACGGACACTTCTTCGGGCTTATCAACCAATTCGCGGGCAATGTGAGCGACGAGATCTTTCATGGGGATACCTCCTTTGCTGGGTGATGGCGAGCGTGGCAACGGTACGCGTTTCAAAAATTGAAATCTCGGAATGACCGGGAAAATTGAAGGGTAGCCCTTATTGATAAAGAGCCACCCTTGCACCGCGCAATGTAATGTAGCCTCCCAAGCCTCCCATGCGCCTTTTCCCGGTTTTAATTGCTATATTTGTATATGTTTGGGCCGGTTTTGTCCATGAGTGGATGGGCTTATTTCTCTGGGGGAATTGCCCGAAACTCAGGGTATTTTCCCGATGGGTAAATAAAGTTTGTGAAGCCTTTTGTGATCTGCTGTTCATAACCAAAGCTTATAGCGAAAATGAGATTATTTTTCTTGGCATCCCTTAGTAAATTTGTTATTGCATAATTTCTGAATCGGTTTCAGTTGCTTAAATAACTATTAATACCTAAAAAAGGAGGTCGTTTAATGATGAACATTCTGCATTCAAAAAACAAAGCTAATTTTATTGGCGTCATGCTGGGACTGGCAGCCCTGATGATCATGTTAGGTTTCAGCAGTGCCAGTGCCGGGGAGCTTTTGGTTTATACGGCCTTGGAAGATGACGAGCTTGCGGTTTACCTGCCGGCCTTCAAAAAGGCCCATCCGGACATCAAGCTTAACATCGTGCGGGACTCAACAGGCATTGTTACTGCCAAACTGCTGGCCGAAAAAGATAACATCCAGGCCGACGTGGTGTGGGGTACGGCGGCCACAAGCCTGCTGATCTGCAACGATCTGGGCATGCTCAAAGGCTATAACCCCAAAAACGTCGAAAAGGTCAGAAAAGGGATGAAAGACGGCAGGGACGATCCGGTTCGCTGGGTCGGCATCAAGGCCTATGTTACCGGAATCGTGGGCAACACGATCGAGATGCAGGCCAAAGGCCTTGAAATGCCCCAATCTTATGCCGATCTTCTCAAACCGATGTACAAAGGTCACCTCGTTATGCCGAACCCGGCCTCCTCCGGCACCGGGTTTTTGACCGTCTCGGCGATCCTCCAACTCATGGGACAAGAGAAAGGCTGGGAATACCTCGATGGCCTGCATGAGAACATCGCCATGTACACCCATTCGGGTTCCAAACCGGCGAAGATGGCGGGCAAAGGCGAGTTCCCTATCGGAATGTCTTTCGCCTACCGCGGCTTCAAACAACGCGCCAAAGGTGAACCGGTCGTGGTCGCTTTCCCCAAAGAAGGTTCAGGCTACGAGGTGGAAGCAAATGCCTTGATGAAAAAACCGCGCATCAAAAAAGAGGCCAAAATATTCCTGGACTGGGCCATCAGCGATGAAGCCATGGCCATGTATGCCAAGGTCTACCCCATTGTGGCCACCGACATCAAAGTCGATGCTCCCGAGGGCTGGCCGTCGGATCCCATGTCGGTGCTGATTGACAACGACCTGCAGTGGGCCGCTGAGAGCCGCAAGAGTATTCTCAAAGAGTGGATCCAGCGCTATGACAGCAAGAGTGCACCTAAAAAGTAACCGGGTGATTGCACTCCCACAAATTTACCGGCACAACCAGAAGATCGGGTTGTGCCGGTGTTTTTAACCAGATAAGGTGCATAAAGCAATAATAAGATATGTTGGTCGAACTACACTGTTGAGTTGAGTCATGATATAAAATTTCAAGCACCAAGCACCAAATAACAAATAAATTCCAAATTCAAATTACCAATGATCCAAACTTAAACTGAGTAAGCAGGGGCTATTTTCTTCGTTCTGTAGTTCGACGGCTTGACGATTAATAAGTCGAAGCCATACGCTTAAACAACTATGAGAGTCGTTTTGAATTTGGAGATTGATATTTGAGATTTATTTGTTATTTGTTTTTTGTGATTTGGAATTTAATCAACGTCAACATTGCTCGATATATCATAATTTTTCCGGTATATCATTTTAGCGGCTTATCCCCGGGTGTGGATTACGATGGACCGAAACATTGAAAATAACAACAACGGGTATTTCCTCGAAGTTCGGAACATTACCAAAATGTTTGGCCAGTTCACCGCCTTGAGCGACATCAGCGTCGGCATCAAGCAGGGCGAGTTCGTGTCGGTACTGGGGCCGAGCGGGTGCGGTAAGACAACTCTTTTGAGGGTCATTGCGGGGTTGGAAGAACAGAACTCCGGATCGGTTTGGATCGGCGGAAATGATGTTTCCCGCGAACCCGTTGCCAACCGCAAACTGGGAATCGTGTTTCAATCCTACGCCCTTTTCCCGAATATCAACATCATCGGCAATGTTCAGTATGGCATCAACCGGCGCCAGTTTTCAAAAGACGAACGGGAACAACGGGCCATGGAGATGCTCGATCTCGTCGGCATTGCGGAGCAGTCCCATAAATACCCGGCCCAGCTGTCGGGCGGACAGCAACAGCGGGTGGCCCTGGCCCGGGCGCTTGCCCCCAGCCCCTCCCTTTTATTGCTCGATGAGCCCCTCTCGGCTTTGGATGCCCGGGTGCGGGTCTACCTGCGGGCCGAGATTCGCCGGATTCAGGAGACCCTGGGGGTGACAACTCTGATGGTAACCCATGACCAGGAAGAGGCATTGACAATGGCCGACCGGGTCGTCGTCATCGATGAGGGTCGATTGATGCAGTACGCCACGCCGCATGAGTTGTACGTCTCGCCGCAAAACACCTTTGTCGCCGGGTTTATCGGCGAAATGAACTTTATATCGGATTGTATGGGGCGTGACCCGGATTCCATTTTTTTCGGCCAGTACATCCTGCAGTCGAAGGCCGGTCGGGCCGCCAACTTCCAGGGAAGACCGGTGATCATCGCCATTCGACCGGAAGATATTCGGGTTATCCGCGATGAGTCGCTGGACGTGAATTTATTGACGACCAAGGTTGAACGGATAGAGTTCCGGGGATCGCTTTATACGCTGCGCCTCAGGGTGCTGCATCCGGCCGGCGGGGCGACCGACCAGCGCCTGAACATGGATTTGCAGGTGGAAGCCATGGAGTCCCTGAATATCCGCACCCAGATGGAACTGCCGATTCATTTGCCTCCGGAGAGGCTGCTTCTTTTCAAGAGGCAAAAGCGATCGTAATTAAGGCGGCTGGTTTCAGAGGTTCGCGGTTCAAGATACTGCCCTGCCGCCGTCCAAGAAAATACTGCCGGTCTGATCGAAAAAAGCACTAGTGAACGTTGGACGTTCGATGTTCGACGTTCTGTTTTTTATGTGTACCGAAGAAGAGGTTTTTTGTGAAAAAGCTCCAAAACACCGGTGGATTTGCATTTCTATCCAAGTCCGGCACTCAGCGTGTGACCAAGAAATCAAGTTCTGAAGACTGGATGCGGCGTCTGCTGATTGCGCTGGCCTGCTTCTGGCTTCTGGTGGGCGTTATATTGCCCCTGCTGGACGTGGTGGACCGGGCGACCCATATCGAGCTGATCGTTAAAATCGAGGAACCCACGGAGGCGGAAAAGGCCGAGGACGATTTCCGGGGCCAGATCGATATTGCCGGGCATGCGGTGCTGTTAATGCGGGAAGACGGCAAAAAGGATGTTCTGTACATCGATAACAATCCCGTGGAGACGCGCCGGGGCAAAGCTGAAGTCCCCGGTGTCTATGTGGAGTTTGCCAACGAACGGCTCAGAAGAATTGTATGTGATCTGGCCCGTCCGGACCCCGTCGTTGATGAAGTTCTGCCCATCGAACCGGTTGAGGCCTTGCTTACACCCCAACAGCGCTGGTTGGTGAACGACGAGTTGCTCCCCCCGGGGGAGAACCTGGTACTCGTCGAGCGGTTTATCGGAATGGCGAACTTCTTTGAATACTTCGGCCTCAAGGGAATTTCGCAAGGCCGGACATTTGTTGCCCTGGGCAATATCCTGCTGTCCATTACGCTCATCGGTTTTTTCGTCTGGACGCTGATCCGGCCCACGGTGCCATTCAACCAGAATGGCATGCTGACCCTCGCTATTTTATTGATCCTGGCTTTCCAGGCGTTCAGATCGATTGAATTCCTGACTCAATACATGGAGGCTTCGGGCCTGGCGCAATCGGTCTGGAATAGCATGCGGGTCGGCCTCTATACCACTACCATCGCCGTTACCCTGGCATTTTTGTACGCCTATGGAATTCACCGGACCAAGATGTTCGGCAAGGCCTTTTTCCGCGTTGTTGCGATGATTCCGCTTTTTGCGCCGACCATGCTCTACGGATTGTCACTGGTCTACATGTTTGGCAACAAGGGGGTCATCACCACCGGATTTTTCGATTACATTCCCTGGTTGGCCTGGGATATCGATCTATACGGACTTAAAGGTATCGTCATTGCCGAAGTCGTTTTCACCTTTCCGCCGTCATTTATGATAATGCTGGTGGCGCTTTCCAATACGGATGCCCGGCTTTATGAAGCATCGGAAAGCCTGGGGGCCGGCAAGGTCAGGACCTTTTTTACGGTAACCATACCCAGTATCAAGTTCGGCCTGCTGAGTGCCATTTTCGTGGCCTTCACCCTGTCTTTTACCGATTTCGGTGCGCCCAAAGTGGTCGGCGGCCAGTTCAATATTCTGGCAGTGGACATCTACAAACAAGTTATCGGTCAGCAGAACTTCGGTATGGGCGCCACGGTCAGCATCATCCTGCTGATCCCCACTGTGCTGGCATTTGTCGCCGACCGCATCGTTCAGCGCCGCGCCACGGCGGTTGTCACCGCCCGCAGCGTGCCGTTTGTCCCCAATACCAGTTTTGTGCGCGACACGGTCTACGGCAGCATCTGTACCCTGATCGCGGCCTTTATCCTGCTGATGGTTTTTATGGCGGGTGTGGCGTCGCTGGTCAAAATTTGGCCCTATGCCTTCACTAACCCTGAACGTTATCCCCAGATCTGGACGCTCAAGCATTATCTGTTCGATGATGTCGGCGGCGGCGGCTATGCGGCATTTTGGAACAGCATTAAAATGGCGGCCCTGACGGCCGTCTTCGGCGCTGTCGTTACCTTTACCAGCGCCTATCTGATCGATAAGACCAAGGGCGCGGTCTTCCTCAGGCGGATTGCCTATTTCCTGTCAATCATTCCGCTGGCGCTGCCCGGCCTGGTGATTGGAATCGCCTACATCTTTTTTTTCAACAAGACTCATTTGAACATACCGTTTACGGGAATCGAATTTTATAATCCCTTCAACCTGCTTTACGGGACCATGGCCATCCTGATTATCTGCAATGTTATCCACTTCTATACCGTCAGCTTCCTGACGGCCACAACGGCCATCCGGCAGCTGGACAAGGAGTTTGAATCGGTGGCCGAATCCATGGCCGTGCCGTTTTATAAAACCTTTCTGCGGGTCACTGTGCCGGTGTGTTTCCCGGCCATTCTGGAGATTGCCGTGTTTTACTTCGTCAGCTCGATGGCGACGGTTTCGGCTGTCATATTTTTGTACACCAGCGACAACCCGCTGGCCTCGGTGGCCGTCATCAATATGGACGACGCCGGAGACACTGCCCCGGCAGCCGCCATGTGCATGCTGATCGTGTTTGCCAATGTTGTCGTGCGCAGTCTTGCCGAACTGGTCAGCCGGCGTTTCAAACGCCGGACCCAGGGGTGGCGGGCGAGATAGCACTGGGTACTGGGTATTCGGTATTCGGTATTCGGTATTCGGTGTTCGGCATTCGGTGTTCGGTATTCGGAGGGGCGCTCAAAGGGGGAAGCCCAAAGCTCGAAGGTGAAAGCTCAAAGGTGAAAGGTCAAAGGCTTACGGTATTCGGCTTTCGGGGTTCGGCATTCGGCTATGAAGATCGTGAGGAATATCTTGCTTGTTGATGACGGCTAATTGAAAGACGGAATGAAAACATATCCACTCCGTCATTGCGGCTCCACTTAACCGCCTTGGCAGAGCCGATATTGCCGAAGGCCGAAAGCCGAACACCGAAAACCGATCTTTTATGTTCGTCTGGAGGTTATTTCTTTAATGCGGGCCTGAATTATTTTTTCTTCGTGGCCGCGTTTTTTGGCGGCGGCATCCGTGACCTTGGCGATAATCTGATCGATGTCGCACGGCTTCATCAGGTAATCGAAAGCACCCTGCTTCATGCCGTCGATGGCCGATTCGACATCCGCGTGTCCCGAGAGCATGATGACTTCCACCAGCGGCAATTTTTTCTTGATTTCCACCAGGGTTTCAATGCCATCCATACCCGGCATTTTGACATCCAGAATGATGACCTCGATGTTATGATCCTTTTCTAATACCTGCAGTGCCTCTTCTCCGCTCAAGGCTTGCGTGACCTCCAGGTTTCGCATACCCAAGCGTTCACTGAATGTTTCCACGAATGAAACTTCATCGTCGACCAACAATACATTTGCGATGCTCATCGATGTACTCCTTGCGCCGTCATTCCGGCATACCACCGCTCGGAATCAGACGGCTGCCGGCAGCCATTTGTTCAGTTTACGATATTTCCTACTTTTCTAAGCAGTATTATGTATCACAGGTTCCCTGCCATAATCAATTGCCAAATTTACCAGTTGCATGCATTTAAATTCCTCATGGAACCGACTCCTCCGGCAAACAATCCCGGAACGAGAACCGGGTTCAAGCCCTAATACAAAACAGCAGATGGAACCTGGGTCCCATCTGCTGTTTTATTTTATTTTGTCGCAGAAAACCTGGTCCTCTGGGCCAGGTCAGAGCCCCTCGGCTATGCCGTGAATCTGCTGCAAGCGAGAGCGGAATGATGGAATACTGGAATGATGGAATGCTGGGTTTAGTGGACTGGGATCTATTTTTATAAGGACGGCACGGATCAGTTTGTAAAATCAGGCCGTCATCCGCTTTGTATTCCCAATATTCCAATATTCCATCATTCCATTATTCCATTGGGAGTCTAAGATAAACTCCACCCCTCTGGGGTGAAATCAAATCCGGGTCCTCTGGGCCCGGATCTTACATAACGTCCTAATGATTTGACCGTCCTGGCACACCGATCGGCCCGGCCGGCATTATCCGCCGATAAGCACCGGCATGCCCTGCAGCGGCCACAACACGTAGACGGCAAAGCCCGTAGCGATCATCAGCAGAACACTGGCCGGGATGCCGTACAGGAAAAACTCGGCGGTGGTAAATTGCCCGGAGTCGTAGGCGATGGCGTTGGGGGCGGCACCGACCAACAGCAGAAACGGCATGCCGGCCGTCACCAGGGCCGAGAATAAAATCACTTCACCGGCCACACCCAGGTAGGGGGCGATGACCAGGGCCACGGGCAGGGATATGGCGATGGCGGCCACGTTCATGATGACGTTGGTCATGATCATGACGAAAAAGGCGATGCTCATGATGAACACGAACCAGTGGGCTTCCTGGAACATGGCCAGCCAGTTGACCGCCATCCAGCTGGCGGCGCCGGTTTGCCACAGGCAATTGCCGATGCTCATGGCGCCGGCAAACAGCAGGATGATGTTCCACGGAATGGCTTCCAGGTCGTCGATATCCATGATGCCGGTGGCGAAAAACAGGATGGTCGATACCAATATGATGGCGGTTTTGTTGATGGGCTGGAGCGCGGGAACAAACTGCTGGGCCCCCATGACGAGAATACAGGCGCCGACGATCACGGTCGCCTTGATTTCGTTGCGCGTCAACGGGCCCAACTCGGCGCTCAACTGGCGGGCCTTTTCACGGAGCCCCGGAATGGTCTTTTTCTCGGGTTTGAAAAAAACCATGAAAAAGCCCCACAGGACGAAGGTCATGATCCAGCCGATGGGAAACATGTACCAGGTCAGCTCGAAAAAAGACACATCCTGCTGCATGATTTCCTTGAAAAAGCCCAGGGCCACGGCACCGCGGGCGGCGCCCAGCAGGGTCACGATGCTGCCGGCACCGGCCACATAGGCCATCCCGATAAACAGGCCTTTGCCGAATTTGGTCTTTTTATCGCCTTCGCCGTAAAGGGCATAAATCGACACCAGCAGCGGGTAAATGGTGGCCGCCACCGCCGTGTGCGCCATAATATGAGCCAGGGCCGCCGTTACGATGAAACAACCCAGGTAGATCATGCTGGTTTTTTCACCCACGACGATCAGCATTTTGTACGCCAGGCGTTTGGTCAGTCCGGTCTTGGTGAATACCAGCCCGATCATGATCGAAGCGAAAATAAACATGACCGAAGGCACCATAAAATCCGTAAACGCGTCGCGGGCCGGCCGAATCAGAAACATGGCCTGCAGAACCCCGATGGCCAGGCTGGTGACCCCGATGGGCACCACTTCAAAAACCCACCAGGTAGCCGCCAGCAAAAAAACAGCGATGGCGCCTTTGGCTTCCGTACTCAACGGGAAATGTTTGCCCATGGGATCGACGGCATCGGGCCAGGCCGGGGCCCAGTAGGTCACGACAAAAAGGGCAAGGCCCAGAAAAAGAAACCCCATCTTTTTCCAGTCGAAGTTTGTGGTTGCAGCAGTATCACTACTCATAAATCCTTCCTCCTCTATCCTGTGAAATCAACCGGTTTTTTGGCCGATTATCTGCCAGATTCCTGCGAGCCTATTCTTCGAAGCATTCTTTCATCTTGTGGAACAGCGCCGCAAACACATCGGTCAGGCGCAAAATGCCCACAATTTTTCCATCATCGGTTACCAGTAAAGATTGATGGTGGCCCATGATGATCTGATGAATCGCGATATCCAGGGTCGCTTTTTGGGAGATATACTCACCCTCGGTGAGGGTCGACATAAATATTTTGACGTTCTTTTCCCCGGCCTTGCGGCAGATATCATCCAGGGGGTTGGCAAAAAGGTTGTAATCCGCCAGCATGGAACTCATGAATTTCTTGGTGAATCCGAAACGCTGCGACCCCTCGCCTTGGATCATGTCCTGGTACTTGGGCTCCATGGCTCTGAGCGCATCCAACTGGCTGACTTTGCCGATCACCTGCCCATCTTTATCCAGGATCAGGATTGCCCGGTGGCGATAGCGGGTGTGCTTGTCCTCGAATTTTTCCTGGGCCTCTTCCAGCGACAGCACGGCCTCGTAAAGGGTTGCGTCCTCTGAGACCGTGGCATACTCCGAAAGCGGCACCATTAAATCTTTGACGGTGTATGACTTCATGGCTACCTCCATTTTTTGGTTAAAAGGGTTCCGTTTATCATAATTCGACTTTATTGTATAGAGTTTTTCTGCTGGCGCCCCTCTCATTTATGGTAGTATTGTTGGAGTGTTACAATGTGCCATAGCGTAGATCGGGCCGCTAATTGGCTTAAGTTCTTGCTGCCAGTCATGATTTTGACAGTTTATCCTAACTTTTTCTGTCCAACCGATTGAATTATCTGCGTCCACTGTTCAAATCACGTGCTATACACGAGTGCGGACTCCGGCCAAAAAGCGGCCAGTCTGATCAAAGAAAATAAACTAATGAACGTTGAATCCACCAAAGGCGGACTGTAAGCATCGAACGCCCAACATCGAACATCGAATAATGTATTCTGTCTATTTAAAACGACTGAGCGAAGCGATTCCATCATTCGTCATTATTCATTAGTCATTCCCTGAAGTTTCATAAGAGAAACCGGGCTGAAGTGGGACAACGGCAGATAGTTTTAAAATTCCCGAAATCAGCTATCTGTCCTCTGTTTTCCCATTTCTCCACCTACGGGCATAAACCTTGCATAAATTCCACCAGGGATTTTTTATCGGGGAACTTCAGCAGTCAATAACATATTCCGAATCTGAAATGAGACCAGCATGGCAAAAAAGAAGAATATGAACCCCATGCCGCCGGGGATATTTATCCTGGTGTTGACCTGTTTTTTCCTCTCGGGCCTATCGGGTTTAATTTATGAAATCCTGTGGACCCGGATGATGGTAAAGATCATCGGCAGTGCGCCGTTTGCCGTCAGCATCATCCTAACCATTTTTATGGGTGGACTGGGTCTGGGCAGCTATCTGGCCGGAGGCGTCATCGATCGTTTCCGGCAGCCCCTGGCCCTGGTAAAGCTATACGGGCTGCTGGAATTGTTGATCGCAGTCTATGCCCTGCTAATTCCACTGCTGCTGACGGTTGTCCAGCCGCTGCAAGCCGTTTTGTACAATGCGCTATACGAGCGGTTTTTGGTTTATCACCTGATTACATTTGCCATCAGTGCCGTCATTTTAGGGCTGCCGGTGATCTGCATGGGTGCTACCCTGCCGATCCTGTGCCGGTTTTATGTCGCCAACCTGACCCATTTGGGCACCCACACCGGGCGGCTGTACGGTTTGAACACGATCGGGGCCGCCCTGGGCTCACTGGTGTGCGGCTTCTGGCTGATCAGCCGGTGGGGGATGACCGGCACCCTGGCAGCGGCCGTCGTCGTCAACTTTGCTATCGGACTGGTCTGTCTGGCCTTCAGCCGCAAGGCCCGGCTGCGGCCGGCCGACAAGGCCGCCGCAGACGACGGCCCCCGAAAAGGAAAGCTAAAACAACAGGCCGTTTACCAGGAGCCGTGCGGTGCTTTCGAAAGAAGGGCGGCCCTGGTAATTTTTGGGGTTTCCGGATTTTGCGCCATGGCCAGCGAGGTGATCTGGGCCCGGCTGCTGGGCCTGATCGTCGGCCCCACCACCTATTCGTTTACGATCGTGCTGGTGACGTTCATTACCGGCCTGGCCCTGGGCAGCCTGATATTCGGTTACCTGGCCGATCGGGTCAAAAATCTCTTCCGGCTGCTGCTGTTGAGCCAGGCGGCCGCCGCTTTGCTGGTGCTGGGCGTCAGCCAGCTGTTGGGCGGCAGCCAGTTTTTTTTCGCCAAGTTGATCTTTACTTTCAAAGACCAGTTTGCCCTGCAAAGCCTGCTCAAGGCGGTCCTGCTGTTCGGGTTTATGATTTTGCCGACCCTGTGCTTTGGGGCCTGCTTTCCGCTGGTGGGCAAGATCACCACCCGCTCGGCGGCCCGGGTGGGCCGGTCCATCGGACTGGCCTATATGATCAATACCGTCGGTGCCCTGCTGGGCCCGTTTTGTGCGGGATTTGTGCTCATCCCGCTGATGGGCAAGGAATTGAGCCTCAGCCTGGTGGTTGGATTACAGTTAATCACTTGTCTGCTGACGGCCGCAATCCAACTGGGCGCGAAAAAGCAAACGCCTTGGCAATTCAGCAAGCTGGCAATCCCGGCTCTGGCCGGGCTGATACTGTGCTATTATTATCCGGCGTTCAACCATGCGCAGCTTGCCATGGGCCAATACCATCGGTTTGATACCATCGAATCGGAGTTGACAGACAACGGCTGGCTGAAATCCCTGATACAGGGTTCGAGCATCCTGGCGCGATCACAAACGCGCGAACTGGTATTTTACGGTGAAGGCATCGGTGGCTTTACGACCGTGACCAGATCCACCGATGTCATGGGCAACGTCAAATACAGTTTGGCCAACAGCGGTAAAACGGATGCATCTTCCCGAAGCGACATGCCCACCCAAACCCTTTTGGCTCACTTCCCGATGCTGTTTCAAAAAAATCCCCGGGCGGTGATGGTGATCGGGCTGGCCAGCGGCGTAACGGCCGGTGAGGTGCTGCACTATCCGGTTGAAAAATTAGATGTGCTTGAAATCAACGATCAGGTGGCGCCGGCCAGCAAATTTTTTGAACCCTGGAACAACCGGGTGCTTTCAGATCCCCGGACCCGGCTGATTGTGCAGGATGCCCGTGCCCACCTGTAGCTGACGAAGCGCAGCTACGATGTGATTATCTCCGAGCCCTCCAATCCCTGGATGGCCGGACTGGCCGCCCTGTTTTCGCAGGATTTTTTTGCCCTGGCCAAAGACCGCCTGACCGATGAGGGTATCTTCGTACAATGGATGCATGCCTACCAGATGGACTGGGAGACCTTTGCCCTGGTGGGCCGGACTTTTGCCGGGGTGTTTCCCAACAGTCTCCTGCTGGTTACCGCACCGTCCGGCAATGGGACCGATTACCTTTTGGTGGGATTTAAAGATTCAACAGGGCTCGAGCCGGCGTATGCCGACGCCAAGTGGAAAAACGTCCAAAGCTCTAAAAATGTACGTCTCGAAGACCCCCGGCTGCTGTACCGTATGATCCTCTCCCAGAATCTGCCGCAGCTCTTTGGACCCGGGCTGATTCACACGGATAATCGCCCCCGCCTGGAATTTACCGCGCCCAGACTGATGTACAGCAACAGCAATAAAAGCGGCATTTCTCAGAAAATCAGCGACCAGAGGTGGTCAAGCCTCCGGCCGGAAACCATCGATGTCATTCGCCAGGTCTCGCGAAACACGGATTCGCAGATTGATTTCGCCGCCTATGCCCTGTCGCTTTACCGTCCGTTTAAGGGTATGGCCAAAACGGCCCGGGCCAGCGTTTCGCAAAAAATGCGTTATTCCCGGCTGGTTGAAAATTATTGTCGCGCCAATGAGCTGGATTATGCCATTATCAGCGACCCGGAACTGGTGCAGCGCTGCCTGAGCCGCCAGATCGAGAATATCGAAAAAAATCTGGATCGACTACCCGACCGCATGATTGCATATGGCTATCTCGGTAATCTATACGGCCGGAAAAGCGAACATTCAGAAGCGAGCAAGTACTACGAAAAGGCGGCGGAGATCGGTCCCCTATCGACCCGAATGCTCAATAATCTGGGGATGGCGTTGTTATCGCAAGGCCGACTGGCTGAGGCGGCCAATCGGTTTTCGGAGGCTGTTAAGACGGAGCCCACTTATGCCCGGTCACACTTCAACCTGGGTTTTGTTCGGGCCGAGCAGAATCAGCTGGATGAGGCCATCGACCACTACAAGGCGGCGCTGCGGATCGATCCCAATCATGGTGCAGCCCATTATCGCCTCGGGTTGGCTTTAGCCGGGCGCAAGCGGCTCGATGAGGCCATCAGCCACTTCAGCGAAGTGATCCGCCTGGAGCCCGCTATGGCGGACGCCTACAACGACATGGCGGTGGCCCTGGCCCAGCAAGGCCGACCGGATCAGGCCCTGGTCAATTATACCAAGGCATTGAAATTAAAACCGCAATTTGACAAAGCCCATTACAACCTGGGGCTGCTATACAGCCATCACAACCGTCCGGCAGAGGCCATCCGGCATTTCTCAGCGGCCTTGCGGACAGATCCCGACAATTACGAGGCCATCAATGCCCTGGGCGTGGCCTTGTCCCGGCAGGGTCGGCTGGAGGAGGCCATCCGGCATTATTACCAGGCCCTGCAGCTCAATCCTGAATTTGCGGGAGCCCACAATAACCTGGGAATCGCGCTGGCGCGCCTGGGGGACTCGGACAGGGCGGCCGGCCATTTCCAAGCAGCGCTGCGCATCCAGCCCGGCTTTGAGAGCGCGCGCAACAACCTCAATAGGATCCTGGCGCGCCGGCAGAACTAGCGTCTAAACATCAACCGACCCGATCAAATTCCGCAATTCGCCGTTTGGATACAAGGCCGTTTATTTCGTCGCAGAAAACTTGGTCCACTGGGCCAGGTCAGAGCCCCTCGGCTATGCCGTGAATCTGCTGCAAGCGGGAGCGGAATGATGGAATACTGGAATGCTGGAATGCTGGGTTTGGTGGACTGGGATCTATTTTTATAAGGAAGGCACGGATTAGTGTGTAAAATCAGACCGTCATCCGCTTTGTATTCCCAATATTCCATTATTCCACCATTCCATTATTCCATTGAGATCCTAAGGTAAACTCCACCCCTCTGGGATGAACTCAAAGCCGGGCCCTCTGGGCCCGGATCTTTACTTCCTGATTTCCAACATTCGGTCGAAGTGCGAAAGTCGACCCTTCAAATCGCGCTCAACCCAACCTGCCTAAAACCGCAAATTTCGTTCAATATCTATTTCCCAAGTCCAACATATTTTAAAGACTATAAAAAAATTTTATAGCTGGGTTGAATTCAAGAACTTCGGCCAACGCAAAAATTTAGGGTCCACTGACTTTATGAGTAGCCAAATATCTGATTATGCTAAAAATTTTTTAATTTTGTTTTTTACATATGTCGGAGTCTTTTAGAATTTTTATCTGGCACGATAATTGAAAGCATTGGTTTCGACCAGTAATCCAACATCCAAGGAAATTAGATTCATGCGCAAAGATCCGGGATTCACATTTTACGAACTGATGGTGGTGATTGCCATTGTCGGCATCCTGAGCACAATTGCCATTCCCGGGGTCGTCTCATGGCTGCCCAGGCATCGGGTCAGCAGTGCGGCGCGGGAAGTGAAATCGACCATGGAATTTGCCCGGATGACCGCCATCAGGAACAACGCGTTGGTTACGGTTAATCTGGATTGGGGCAACGACAGGCTGACGGTGGTCGATGATGATGCCATCACCCTGCGCACCACGGAGCTGCCCGACAGTGTCGATCTGCAGGCCAACGGTCTGGTGTCGCCGGTGGTATTCAACGGGCAGGGGTTTACCAATGCCGGCGGCGGGATCGTTGTGGTCAACACCGTAAACGCGGCTATTGTCAGTAATATTGTCCTGACGGTTGGTGGCAATACCCGTATTCAATAGCGGGGAATGTGTCCCACAGGCCCATATGCAATAACGCCAAATAATCGGAATACTATATGAATATATCAACTGCTGCCAATTACAAGGGATTTTCTCTCATGGAGTTGATGGTGGGCATGGCCGTCGCTTCAGTATTAATGGCGGGGATCTTTACCTTTCACCAGTCCCAGGTCAAGACCAATATCACCCAGCAGGAACTGGTGAATATGCAGCAGGATGCCCGGGTGGCTATGTACATGATGACCAGTGAAATCCGGATGGCCGGCTGTGATCCGCAAAACAGCACCGGGGCCACCATCCGCACTGCCGATGCGTCCCAAATCGCTTTTGACAGTGACCAGGACGGCGATGGCGTGATCAATGTCAACACCGAGCGCTTTTACTATGCCCTGAGCAACGACGCGAATAGCGACGGCGTTGCCGACGGAACCCCCTGCAATTTAAATCGGGGAGACTGGGATCCCATCGCAGCGCCGGTTCCCGTCACACTGAACCCGGTCGCTTTGAATATCGATGCTTTGAATTTCGTGTACCTGGATGGGGCCGGCAACGTCCTCGACGACGACGGCAACGGCAATGTCACTGCGAACATCGACGCCATCCGCACGGTCCAGATTTCCCTGGTGGCACGTTCGGGGGATCAACTTCCGGGGGGGGGGATGTACCGCCGAATCGACAACACCACCTACACTAACCAGCAGGGTACGGTAATTTTAAATGCCCCAAACGATAATTTTCGCCGCATCCAGCTGACGGCCGCGGTCAGGGTCCGGAACCTGGGCCTTTAAGGAGTCACCTTATTTTATGGATTGCCATCTACAAGAAGATACAACCCGGCCTGAGATCGGCAGCAGGGGCTTCACCCTGATGGAGGTGCTGATCGCCCTGGCGATTTTTTCCATCGGCATTCTGGCCGTCGGGACCTTGCAGATCACGTCCTCCAATTCCAACACCGGGGCCCGGATTTACACCGAAGAGTACACCTGGGTGTTGGACCAGATCGAACAGCTGGCGGCCCTGGACTATGACGACGCGGCCCTGGATGCCGGAACCCGATCGGTGGTTCAGGGCCCGTACACCATCACATGGACCGTGACGGAAGATTCACCGGTGACCGACGCCAAAAGCATATCGGTCACGGCCGACGGCGCCCACCCCCAGGCCCGGCCGATCACGATCGACTTTATTAAAGCCCGTTGACAGCGGACAGGCAATAACCGCCTTGAAAGGATGAGCGCCATGCAGAAGACAACGTCCATCATCAATAACGAGCAGGGAACTGTGATCATCATGGCTATGATCGTACTGGTTATGCTGACCATCATCGGCATCTCCGCCACCAGCACCAGCACCACCGAGGTGCAGATATCGACGAATGCCGTGCTGCACAATATCGCCTTTTACACCGCCGATTCCGGGATCGAGGTGGGTCGGGCGGTGCTCAACAATATTAAATTGGCCGATTCCGGCAACTGGGACAATCTGCTGTTCAACGCCTCCGACCCGCCGCCGGCGGTGCCGCGGGTGATTACCTGGAATGGGGTCGACTGCACCACCCTGGATGAAATCATCGATGCCGAAGGGGGGCGCACGGTCGGGCCGACAGCCTTCACCCTGACAATCGAAGACAATAATGATCTGGACGGCGACCCGCTGGTGGATTCCGACGACACCGTAATTCTAACCTCGCAGCTGGTGGCGCCCTACCGCAACGCCACGGCCACCATTCTTACCACCGTGCACGGCGGTGGCGTGGCCTATTCCCAGGAGCACTATGATGCGGGCAGTACCGGTGAAGCCGCCCTGGAATCCGAGTCGGTATCGTCCAATGTTCGCTGGTGATGGGGAGGCCGACGTCGCAATTGCAATTTCCCGGCTTCCGATCTGCGGTGGGAGCCGGTGATCAATAATAAAGGAGATCCAATCATGAAAACCAAAATCTTGATCCTATTTGTCGTGGCTGGAATGGCGTGTCTGCCGCTCAAGGCCCTGGCTTACGAAAAAAACTTTCCGGCGGGATCGCTCATTATTCCCATGGATACGTTCTACCAGCCGGAAGGTGACGGCGGGCAACTGGAGGCTTACGGCCTGGCCTACTACCTGCTGGCCCACCAGGATCAGCAATGTCTGGACAACGCCAATGGCAATGCCAAAAAAGAGGCGAAATGCGAACACACGATTGCCCTGTCCTGGGTGATCAACGATCTGAAGGCCACCATCACGGATATCGACCTGGTGATCGAGGACAACACCCTGCCCCGGACGGAAGGCGGAACCACCATCGATGCCGTGGTCAGGGAATATGACCATGCCGGCGGCACAACCGCGCTCAGCTTTGACACGGCCAACGGCGACAGCGCGCAGAAGATAACCTACCGCGGCAGCTTGTTTGTCATCGATGTCCAGGAACTGGCCGCCGGGGTGGAAGACGAATTATACGCGCTGATCAATGCCGGCAGTTGGGGCGCTGTCAACGTGCATGTGGCCCAGGTGCCGTTTGCCGCACCGGTTTATCGTGAAATGCGCGGTACCCCTCCCACGATCGCCCTGATGAACAACGACGAGGATAAAGCCAAGGGCAATGCCTCGATCCTGGAGAGCTACCTGCGGCTGGCCGGTATCTGCAGCGATATTTACGAAGTCGTGACCCCCAATGAAATTGCCGGCTTGTCGTCGGATCTTTCCGGCAAGAAGATCGACCCCATCCTGGGCTCTAAAGGCCCGGGGTATGACTTTCTGTGGGCACCGCACTGGGATGCCACTAAAAACTATGACGGCTCCGGCGGCTACGCCCATCGGGATGAGGTCGTCAAAAAAGTAAAAGATTACCTCAAAAGCGGCAATGGGCTGCTGGGCGAGTGCGCGTCCATTGAAACATTTGAGCATAGCGAAGAAGGCCACTTTTTAACCGACTACGGTTTCGGCCACAACGGGGGCACCAACGATGGGGCGGACATTATCTACAATGAAGTGGCGGTCTCCTACACCCAGATCGGCAACAGCCCCGGACTGTTTGAACCCGAAGGCGGTCATCTGCACAACTGGCGTCCCTTTAAAAGCGGTGACGATTACAAACTGGATCCCGCGCCGACTCAAAACGCCGAATACAACTCGACGGTGACGCGTTATACCATCGACAACACCGGTTGGGACTATTTCGTGGGCGGCTACGCCTTCGGCAATACGGACTATGGCTATGTGGTATACCTGGGCGGTCACAGCTACGCCGACTGCAAGGGTGAAAAAGACAGCAAAGACAGCAAAGACAGCAAAGACAGTAAGGACAGCAAAGATAGTAAAGACAGCGAACCGGAATTGGACCCCGAACACAACATTCACCAGATGATGTTGGAGTTCACCAAAGATGTCAAGAATGCCGACTTCACGATTGATGTCGATTATACGATAAACCCCTTCGGCGCGCTAAACACATCAGCCGATTTTGCCTCGGATGACCTGACGGCCAAGACCACGGGCTGGGACCCGGCCACCTTATCGGGGTCGCCCCTGCAGATTGACTTTACATCAGCCTCGGTCGACGATAAAAAGGGCAAAAAATTTGAAAATGTTCTTTTCAAAAACACTTTTCCCGGCGAGCCCCTGGAAATCCAGACCATCACCCTCAGCTGGGCCGGCGGTGATGGGGATTTGAAGATCAAAAAATTGGTCGATGAGAAAACCGACGTCAAACACTATGACGACAAGAAGGGTTCCGCCTCCGTTTACACCTTGAATCTGGATCCCGGCGATTTTATCATCGATGGGGTGCCGCCGGATTCAGGCGGCGGGGGCGGCGGCGACGGCGACGGCGGCGACGGCGGCGACAGCGGGGGGAGCGGGGACAGCAGCCCGGCGCTTGTCGGCTGCACCGCCAATGCCGACTGCGAATTTAAAAACCTGGCCGGTGTGCGCTATGTCTTGAACACCCTGTTCAGCATCAAGTACGAAATGACCAGCCACGAATACGTGCGTTCGGCGCCCATCGTGAAACACCCCTGGCTCTACCAGGGCAGCTTCGAGCATCCGAGCTATAGCGGCCATTTCCGCCGCTATCATGTGGAATCAGCCGAACAGAATGCCGACTGGGATACCGCCCTTGGCAGCCTGATCGATGATGCCGACAGCGGTAATTCCGGCGGCCGCCAGGTCTATACGGCCAGCTATGATGATGTATCCGACGACTGGTCCAGAATCGACTTCGATGCGGCCAACGTCGATGCGCTGGTCACCGCCCTCAACGTCACCCCGGACAACGGGGACATGGCCGATGAAATTCAGGTCATCGAGCGCCTGCGCGGCCGGGAATACGATGAAGCTGCTGCCGGTTACGATGAAATCGGCGGCAGCAAGCTGGGCGGGATCATGCATTCGGCGGCGCTTATCGTCCGGGCTGGCGACAGCCGGGTGGGCGGCAGCCGGGCGGAGACCGCCTACGTGGGGGATGTCCATGGCATGCTGCACGCCGTTGACACGGCCACCGGCACTGAAAATTGGGCTTTCATTCCGGGCAACCTGCTGGGCCGGCTCAAGAACGACCGCACCGATCCCAATGCCGAACCCCTGTTTGCCGCGGTGGACGGATCGCCCACGGCCCTTGACATCTACTACGACCATGACGACGACGGTGTCAGCGAATGGCGCACCATCCTGGTCTGTGCCCAGGGCTTTGGGGGCAATTCCATATTTGCCCTGGACGTCACCGATCCGGATAATTTCGATGTGCTCTGGGAAGCCGCCGACGACCCCAACGTCGACGGCCTGGCACCCGGCGGGGGACTGGGCTATGCCTTCCGCACTGCCATCGACAAGGTCAAGGTCCCGGTACTGGACTCAAGCGGCAACCCGACCTACGATTATTACGGCAAGAAGATCTATGAAGTGAAATGGACGGTTTATGTGGCCACCAGCTTTCTCAACATTGCCGAAGATCATGGCGGCATCAACGTCTTTGCCTTCGACCTCAAGACCGGCGCCGAACAGTGGACCTTTTCGTCCACCTACGCCGACTCGGTCAATGACATTCCCGGGGCCGTCACCACTTACGACATCAATGACGATACCTTTGCCGACCGGCTCTATGTGGGGGACATGAACGGCCGCATGTGGGAACTGGCGCTGACCGATGATCCCCATGGAAAATGGACGGCCGGCGAAAGCGTCCATACGGCCGAAATTGCCGATGACGATGATTTCGGCGAGACCTCGACAACGGCGATTCCCCTGTTTAATGCCGGGATCGGCAACCCCATCTCGATATCGCCGGCGGCCGTTACCCGCAACGGCCATGTCATGTTGATATTCGGTACCGGCGGGGCCGATTGGGCCTCCAAAAACAAGGGCTACCATCTTTATGCCGTGGATGTTACCGCCGCCGACCCCGACTTCATGCCCCAAGATGAAAAAAACGCCAACTACGCCAGTCTGGGGGGGCCATCGACTTCATCTGGTCCCTGCCGCTGGCCAAAGGGGAAAAGGTCTGGTCCTCGCCGACGATTTCAGCCGGCCAGATCTGGCTCGTGACCTCCTTCGGCTCCATGGAGAGTACCGATCCGGGAAACGACAAGGTCGGAAATAGCGTCCTGCGTGCGCTGGACCTGGACGGTATCGTGGCTGCGGGGACGCCGCTTACCATCGATAGTAAGATCCGTGGCTCGGTTTACGTCTCCAACAAGCACCTTTACATGACCACCATGGATAATAAAATCATCCAGATTGGAGATGGGGATTACACTGCCGGCACCGGAAACCGCGTGGTCCTCAAATCCTGGCAGCACCAAACCGCAGCGGCCGGTACGACGACATCTGGTGGTCAGTATTAGGTCAGGTGGAGACGAGATCACCGTTGAGTAATGAGGACTGAGGACTGAGTGACGAGGACTGAGGAATGAGGACTGAGCTGAGGAAAATACAGGTGCTGGAAACAGTTGCCCACTCAGTCCTCAGCACTCAGCAATAAAACCTTTAGACTGAGTTTGGGGATTCCATCATTCGTCCAGATCCAATCGTCATTTCATTTAGGCTTTTTTGATCTCAACGCCTTGGCCTCCTCGATTTTTTGGGTCAGCAGGATCAAATCGGCCGGTTTTTCGATCACAGCCAGGGCACCGAGCCTGACGGCCTCGCGGTGCTTTTCGTCAGGTACATTGCCTGTCAGCAGGATGATCGATAAGTCAGGCCATGATCGCTTAAACAGCTTCAAGGCTTTTAATCCATCCATCTCCGGCATCATCATATCCATGATGACGGCATCATAGGTTTCTGCGGTTACCATTGCAAGGGCCGTTTCGGCCGAACCGGCGGTGGCTACCTCCATGCCCCGGGCGCCCATGCGCTCGGCCATAATTTCTAAAAAATCTTTTTCGTCATCAACCAGCAGTACTTTTGCGGACATCGTGGCTCCAGTGGGATTATAATTTCCTTATGATTATATCCTTAAAAATTTTTATGCATTCGCAGTAACTGTAAGTTTTGGATTTTAGATTGCGGATTCCGGCTCAACCAGTTTTCATATCTATCACAATTTCATTACGCGCGGGATCGGCTGTTAACTCCGCCCCCAGCGTTTCGAGCAGGATCCGCTCACGATCAGACGGAAATGCGGTCAGCATGGCATCGGTCAGGCCGGTCAGCCGGCCGAATCGAATCTGCACGCTGTCGGCCGCTGCTTCGACGACCATCGCCACTTTTTTTTCATCCCCGCCGGCGGACATGGAAAACTCCAGGCACAGCCAGACAAGATGCATCAAGCTATAGGGGGCTGTCTCCAACGCCACCGGGCGGCCCGGCGGCTGCAGCGACACCTCAACACCCTGCATTGCGGCAAATCTGGCAGTCAAGGCCATGATCAATTCAATGGTTTGTACCAGGTCGACGGTCGTCAGGATTTGGTCGGTGCTGTGGGCAAAGCGATTCATGTTGTTTAAAATTCGGTTGGCCCGCTCAACCTGTTTTTGCACGCCAAAGGCCATGGCGCTCAATCGTGCCGGATCCAGGGGGACGCCCCGGTCGGCCATTAAGGTAAAGTCTTCCAGCAATCCCGCATTTTCATTGATGATGGCCAGCACATTTTTTAGCTCGTGGGAAATGGAGGCGGATATTTGGCCGAAGAACTGCAGATCCGTCTCTGTCTTAATCTCTTCTATTTGAGCCATATACACCAACCCTATTTCACCTGATTTAAGCAATTCATAACAATGATAAAATTCCAAACACCAAAAAGCAAATATCAAATAAATCCCAATGACCTAAATTAAAAATTCCAAACAATTTGAATTTGATCTTATTTGAAATTTGGATATTGAGATTTGGAATTTATTTGTAATTTGGTGCTTGTAATTTGCTATTACCGGTTTAGCCGGATTTGGGCATTACCAGGGGTATATTGACTATGAACGTCGTCCCCTTGCCGGGCCGGCTGGCGACGGTGATGGTGCCGCCGATTTCCTGCACCAGGGTGTAGGTGACGGACAGACCCACGCCGCTGCCGACATGGCCGGTCTTGGAATAGAAAAATGGATCGAACACGTGCTTCAGATCCGACTCCGAAATGCCGGGTCCCGTGTCGGCAAACGAAATCGATATGAAATTTTCATTTGTCTGCAGGGCTTCTATTTCAAGATGGCCGCCGTCCTGCATGGCGCTGATGGCGTTGTTGAACAAATTGAAAAACACCTGCTCGAGTTTACCGCGGTCACTTTCAAATTGGGGGAGTTTTTCGGCGATCTGCACGCCGACGGCAATGGACCTGTATTCAGCGTCCTGGGCTAAAACATTTTTAACCTCGGTGATGATTTCCTTTAAATCGATGGTTTGCACGCTCAAATTGAGATGGCGCGAAAAATTCAGCAGCCCCCGGGTGACCTCCGCGCAGCGCTGCACCGTGGCAATCACCGAATCGACCAGATCGATGAGCTTGGGATCCTTGGCGTAGGTGGTCGTCATCGTGAATATGTCTTTGATGTGCCCGGCTTTTTCGTTGATGATGGCCAGTGGGTTGTTGATTTCGTGGGCCACCCCGGAGGCCAGACGTCCCAGGGAAACCATTTTGTTGGCGTACTCCACCTGATGCATGGTGTCGACCCGCTCCTGGTCGGCTTCGTGGATCTGATTGACAAGGTGGGTGGCAACCCCCAGTGTCACCAGCAGGATCATGATAATGCTGGCTGCCAGAATGATGGAAAAGGCCCAGGTGGTTTTATACCAGGGCTGAATGCGTTCGCCCTGGGGTTGCACCATCATGAGAATATAAGGCGTATCCGGGATGTGGGCATACCCGATGACGATGCGGTCTTTTTTATTATCGGTGCTTTCAAACACCCTCGCCTTGGCAGAGTATTGCGGGATCGGCAGCGCTAACTTGCTGAATATCGGACCGTAATAGCGTGATGGGGTCTGCAGCACCCCTTTTTCGTTGATGATAAACAGATCGCCTTTGTCTCCCACATCGATTTGCGCGATGGTGTCCGTGAGCTGCTGCGGCATGAGAACCGCATGCAGCACGAAAAAGGAGCTGTCCGGAATCCGGCGTTTGACCGCAAAGTCGACCTGGGGCTTGCCGCGGGGCCCGGTGACCAGTTCACTGATATACGCCCCCCGGACAAGGGTTTCCCGAAACCAGGGCAGCTGGTTATAGTCCAGGTTTGCCATGGGCTGCCGGCCGACATGGGTTATCTGCCGGCCGTTGCCGTCGATCACCCCCAGGTCCGTGATTCCGCCAAAGCGTTGATTGAGATTTTCCAGGATGGCTTTCAGGCGGGCCGGGTCCTGCAAGGTTTGCAGGCTGTGGTCATGGGCGACAAAATCCAGCACCGATCGGCGTTCGGTCAAAAACAAGGAAACCGTGCGCCAGGAATTCGAAATGAGCTGGGAGGTGCGCAGCACGAGTTCCGATTCGATGGTTTCCATGGTCAGCCGGTAGCCCGAAAAGGCCCAGATGATCAACGGCACCAGGGCCACAGTCGCCGTGACGATAACGGCCCGCTTCCAGATCCGCAGAAAGTCAAAATGGTGTCTGTAGGGCCCGGCAGTGACATCTTTGTGGTCCAGAAAAGCGGGTTTCAATTTCCTTAGAATAGACATATTTTAATCCACGTTAGGGGCGATTTCAGGGATTCAGGGAGTCGTAAATTGAGGGATTTAGGGGAATGAATTTCGGTATTTAGGAATTCAGGAATTTAGGAATTGATTGTATTCTGTCTATTTAATTCCTTAATCCCCCCACTCTCCTATTCCCACATTTTTTCAATTCCTCAATTCCTAAATCCTCATATCCCCAATCCAATAAATCCGTAATCCGCAATTTACAATCCGCAATCGTCAACCTCAATCCCCCAACACCTTAATCCCTCAATACCCCCAATTCCTCAATTCCTCAATTCCCCAATTCCTCAATTCCTCAATTCCCCAATTCCTTAATCCCTCAATTCCTCAATCTTTTTTCGCCGAATCTTTTCGTTGGCCTGTTGAATCGTATCGCTGATCACGCTGATTTCCAGGGGCTTTTGCAAGTAGGCAAAGGCTCCCAGTTCCAGGCATAGCCGGCGATCCTCTTCATTGCCGTGACCGGTGAGAATGATGACCTCGATTTCCGGATGAGATTCCTTGACCTGGCGCAATACATCGAATCCATCGATTCCGGGCATTTTAAGATCGACGATGATGACCTCCGGTTCGTCTTCTTTGATCAGCTTCAGCGCCGACTCTCCGTCATAGGCCACCGCCGATCCCATATCGCGCATCATCAGCCGTTCGGACAGGGTTTTAACGAATTCGCGTTCGTCGTCAATCAGCAGGACTTTGGACGGCATTTCAAAATCGTGTTTGCGATAGATATCGGCCTTGTGAAAACCCCGACCGGTCCTGGTTTCCACCGATATGACCCCGTCCATCGGCTCCGCGATCGATTTGAGCTCTTCCTGCAACCGGTTGAGCCTGAGAACATGCTTATTGATGGTCAATGTGACGGCGCCGTTTTTGGCGCTGACTGCCACCGTGTGGCCTTGTTGAACCAGGGCGGCCTCGGTCGCTGCCGCCAGCCGGAAATCTTCCAGGGCCTGTATTGATTCGGGTGTTGGCTGAATGATATCTTTGGCGGCGTTGTCTGCTATCAGGGCTGCCGCATCCCGGGTTGACATTTTATCGACCGGGATGACAATATCATACAGAATCGGGTCCCAGGGATCGCCGTTGCTAAATAGTGAATCGATCCAGAATGAGCAATCTTCTTCGCGTTTTTGAACCAGCCGGGCGGCATCTTTTTGCGATATACCTTGCAGGCCGGCGGCGGCTGCCGTGCGGTATTTTCGCGGGGCGATCAAACATACCCTGAGGATGTGGCTGACGGACGCCGGGATCAGCGGTCCGGCGAAGCCGGGGATCAAAGCGTTGTCGGTGCCGATGGTTGCGGCCAGCGCGACCTTGATGTAGGCCAGGGCGCGTTCTTTTTCGAGGGTGTATTTATTAAACACCGAAGCCCTGGGCGAAAAGGCCCGTTTAATTTTGCTTGGTCCCATGTCTGCGAGCCGGCTCGCAGCGGCAACGATATCATATTCGTTGACTAGTTTGTATCCTGTGCGCTCAATGAGTTGCTGGATAATTGACGCCTCGTGACAAAAACCGTCGCTGAATATGGTGATGGTCGGCATGTAATTCTCCCTTTACCGGGGTGGCCGGTTGATTCGACAGACTTTGGTCAACGGACAATCCTTTTCTGCGCCGCCCCTGTGGGTCATTTCATGAACCGCATTGATGGCGCTATCGATGGTCGGGTAGATATGGTCTTCGCCGATTTTTACAATCAGATGGGTTTGCCTGAATACCTGCATGACGGAGCGGTTGACACCGCTCAATGAAATATCGATTCCGGCACTGCGCACTCGATCCACGGTCAAAGATAAGGCCTCTTCACCGGATGAGTCAATATCACTGATGCTGCCGGCGGAGATGATAATGTGTTTGAGATCTATTTTAGAGCGCCGGCGATTTCTGATCTGGTCTTCGAGATAACTGGCGTTGGCGAAAAATAAGGGGCCATCGAAGCGAACTACGTCTATATAACGGCATTCTTGCAGACCACTGGCGACCGCATCGTGCAGGGTGCGGTCGACATCCAGGGACAGGTCGACCACTTTGGGCCGCATGCTTTTGTACAGAAAAACAAGGATCGAAAGGGCGGCACCGATCAGGATGCCGCGATCCAGGTGCGGTGCGAATGCCAGGGTGCCGACAAAGGTGATGACGGATATGGCGCCGTCATACCACTGCGCCTGCCAGGCATGGATGAATCCCTTTACATTGAAAAGCCCCACGACCGCCATCATGATAATTGCCGCCAGCACCGATTGGGGCAAATAGTAGAAAAGCGGGGTCAGAAACAAAAGGACCACGACAACCGTCAGGCTGGTGAAAACACTGGACAGGCCCGATACCGCCCCGGATTGAAGGTTGACGGCCGATCTGGAAAAGGAGCCGGATGTGGGATAGCTTTTGGCGACCGCACCGCAGATATTTGCCAGGCCCTGGCCGATGAGTTCCCGGTTGGGGTCCAGGCGTTGGCCGGTTTTGGCGGCCATGGCCTTGGCCACGGAAATGGCCTCCATAAATCCCAGCAATGAAATAATGGCGACATAGGGCAGCAAATGCATGACGATATGATAGTCCCATGCGGGTATGGATAGCGAGGGCAAGCCCCGGGGGATGCTGCCGACGACGTCCCCGCCGCCCGTAAGCTGCAGCGCGTCGGCCGGCAGGCGGCTGTTGCCGACGCTGAGACGCCAGGTACGGCCGTCCACGAGGCTGCGTTCGGCAAATTCGTTGGCGGGATAAAAAGACAGCGCGCCGCCCTTCTCCTGTACTCCTTCAAGCAGGAATCGACGCAGCTGCCCGCGGTATTTCCGGGCCTCGTCTTTAAGCCGTTCGATCTGCAGGGCGATGCGCTCTGCCGCATGCCGGGTTTCCAATTCGGCCAGCGGATCCGCCGATCGATTGCCTGAATTCAGGCTTTGGATCAGCTTGGCTCTTTTGCTTGTCAGATGGGGGACCGGCTCGAGTGCCCGGTTAAAGCGGTTGATCGCTTCTTTAACCGCTTCGGCGTGGATTTTCGAGATATCCACCACCAGGTTGTTCTCAAAACCAAGGCCCCAGGAGATTATGGTGGTAATCACCACGGCTGCCAGAACATTGGGCAGCCTGGGGGACAACCGCTTCAAACCATACATAATGGCGAAGGCCATGGCGCCCATCAACAGGGTCGGCCAGTGCAGGTAATGCCCGGCGGATTGAAAGACCCGGTAGATGGTTTCGTAGTGGTGCGCGGCCTTGTCCATGTGAATACCGAATAACCTGGGCAACTGGGAAGTTGCGATAATGAGCGCCGCCGCATTGCTGAAACCGTTGACCACGGGATGGGATATGAAATTTACGACCAGTCCCAGCCTTAAAACACCGAGGGTGAATTGAAATACACCGACCATTAGCGCCAGTAAAATGGCGTAGGTCAGGTATTGCTGGCTGCCGGCCGTGGCCAGGGGTTCCAGCGTGGTTGCCGTTAACAGGGAAACCACGGCCACCGGTCCGGTAGCCAACTGGCGACTGGAGCCCAACAGCGCAGCGACCATGGGTGGCAGAAATGCGGCATAGAGGCCGAAATAGGGCGGCAGCCCGGCCAACTCCGCATAGGCCATGGACTGGGGAATGAGAACCAGCGCCACGGTCAAACCGGCCAGCATGTCGGCTCTCAGACTCTGGCTGTTGTAGCTTTTGGGCCACTCAAGCAATGCGGAGATAAGTTTGGTCATTCAGGTTTTGGGTATAGAGGTTGAGAGGTTCTGGGTTCAAGGTTCAGAGGTTCAAGGTTCTGGGTTCAAAGGTTCAAGGTTCTGGGTTCAAAGGTTCAGAGGTTCAAGGTTCTGGGTTCAAAGGTTCAGAGGTTCAAGGTTCTGGGTTCAGAGGTTCAAGGTTCTGGGTTCAAAGGTTCAAAGGTTCAAGGTTCTGGGTTCAGAGGTTCAAGGTTCTGGGTTCAGAGGTTCAAGGTTCTGGGTTCAGAGGTTCAAGGTTCTGGGTTCAGAGGTTCAAGGTTCTGGGTTCAAAGGTTGAAGGTTCTGGGTTCAAAGGTTCAGAGGTTCAAGGTTTAGGGCTCTGCGTTCAAGGTTGTGGGTTCAAAGTTCAACGGTTTAAGGGCTCTGGGTCTATGTGCGACCCGGCAAGGTTAGATCAATTGTTTCGCAATACTACGGATTTTAAACCGTCGGGGTCAAGATATATTTTAATTCTTTGCAGCGCCCATCCAAAAACCGGTAAAGAAAATTCGGATCTGTGTTATACTTATCTACCGGCCTGCCGGTGGTTGGGGCGTGATTTGACACTAGTAAATAAGTATTTATGTTAACCTAAACCGCATCTGCCCGAGGCGGAGAAGAATAACCGCAATGGCAACAAGGCCCACCGAATAGATTGTTGCTCGTTAAACTTCGTGCCCCGGTGGAGAAATTATTTTATTGAAAATAACAATGGATACCAAGTTACCGGAAAAAGCCAGGCTTTTGAAACAACTGCGCAAGGAACATTTCAATATTCCGGATTTTATTTATGTTTCAGCCGGCGATTTTAAAAGTGAAAATTTCGAGGCCCTGGAGGTTTTCCTGAAAAACCATCGCGAAAGCTTCAAGGTCATTGCGCGCAGCGAGCATCCCCATGAAGAATTCTTCAAGGGGGGAACTTTTGATTCCCTGGAAACCTATGCCGATTTGGCCGGCATCCAATATGCCAGAAAAAAAATTATCAATCTGGCGCAAACGGCCAAACAATTAACCATCAAGCGGCAGCAGAAATTCAACAATGCCCCGGAAATCGATTTGGCCGATATGGGCGTGATTGTCATGCCGTTTATCAACGGAACCAGTGTCATGGCCAAAATGATCGGGGATCATTGGGAGTTCGGCTATTGCCGCGACCGGTCCCATAAAGTGCTGCGTGAACCCTACATTACCAACACCCCCCACGACCGAAACTTGATCGATTTGTCTGAAAAGATCCAGCAGCACCTGGGACATCGCTGTGAAATCGAGTACGTGGTTTCGGAAGAGGGTGAAATTTATGTCGTTCAGGCCAAGGACATCTCCCACATCGAAACCCTTGAACAGAAAGAAAGCGACAGATCGATTAAACTCGACGGGCTCCGGCGGGTCAGGATCAGAAGAAGCCACCGTGAGCGCCCGGTCTACGTCATGGACAACAAGGCCTTTTACCTGAAAGTCATCGGCAAATGTGAAGATTTTATTCTGGGTAAGGCGGGTTCGCGGCCCGCGATCGACGATATCCTGGATATTGTCAGGCAGTATCAGGCCGACCTGGAGGAATTTTCTTTAACGCATCACCGCTTCTGCGTTCTGGGTCTATCCATCCAGGAGCCGGAAGAGCTTTACCAGATTGCCAATCATTACCTGGATGATTTTCCGGAACATCAGCCCCTGCTTTCCAAAGCCCTGCATGACAATCTTTACAAGATCGACTACTTCCTGTCGGAATCCGACACCCTGATTGCCAAAGACAAATTCAGACTGAATATGTGCGGCCATGATGCCTACGGCATAGACACCGTTCGCAACCCGCTGTGGTCGGTTTACTGGTACATGGATAAGCACGAGATGATGGTCAAAGAGTTCAGGCGATTGGGGTTTAAAACCGGAGATACGATCGGGATTGAAATCGATGCGGATGATAAACCGGTTGTTTACCGGCTGTAAGGAATGTCGAATGACGATTGTCGAATGTCGAATGATGGAAACGCTTCGCTTTGTCTAATCTAAAGAGCGGTGAGGGTGGTTTAATGAGGATCGATCCTCTCCCTGTTTCTATCGCCCCATATAAAATACGGTGATTCAGACGGCATAACAGGGGTAACGAGACCTTTTATTGCTTGTTATACATGCTTCTGCAGATCTAGCTGCAACTACTCTTCTCGACAAATAAAATGGACAGAATTCATTAATTCGACATTCGGCATTCGACAATCGACATTTACAACTAGCCTTGAGCCCCGAACCTTTGATCCGTTTCCGGCTATTTCAAGACTGCGTCCCTCAGCCACTGGAACACGTCTTCTCCTTCGATATCCGGCTTATCTTTTCCCAGGGCCACCTGCCGGAAAAACGCTATTTTGGTCTGATCCAGGCTGCTGATTTTTTCTTCTATCACTTTCAGCGAATTATCGATCCGGCTCAAGATCACGGCCGGTCCGTACAATATTTCAGCGCTCGATATTTCGACCACCGCACCGTAAATTTCATGATGCCGGACCCGGAGTGCTTTAGGCGGCGGACGGTACCCCAGCAACTCGGCGAATAAGGTCAGGCTTTCCAGGATCCCTTCGCTGTACCCGTTTTCCAGGGACGCGGCACCTTCCTTGGCAATCAATTCGATATCAGATGCATCGTAGGATAAATCCAGGCAGTCGATGCACGCTTGCTGAACCATTTGCACCGATTCCTCCCGACGGCTGATCTTGACATCGGAGTCCTTCAAAATCTTGATGATATTGCCGATGCTCAGCATCTCTTTGGTATAGGGACTTTTGCGCAGCGTTACATCTTCAACCGTGGTCCGGTAAATTGGAAGCTCGTTGTCCAGCACCAGAATCCGGCTCTTTGCTTCCTCGAGTTCCTCGATGAAAAGATCGAGGTCCCGTTCCATCTGATAGCGATAGGGACCCATCTCCAGCAGGCGGCGCATGGCTTCTGTGTCTATTTTACCGGGCCCACCCGGCGGCCCGAACGATGCCATTACCTTGCGGGAAAGTTGACCGATCTGAACTTTTTTCAACAAATTTTCTTTAAAGCCCATGGTGCACCTTCGATTCGATCCAGGTTGTTTTGCTAAATATTGAAATAGCCTTATCATATTGTCATCGGCAAGTAAACTCCACCTGACTGCAAGGCCAGGTTGCATCATTTTAGCCGGTAATTATCTGGAAATAATAAAGTTGCTCGGCTAATTGAATCATGAAACTCCAAGCACCAAACTGCAAATCCCAAACAAATCCCAATGACCAAAATTAAAAATTCAAAAACTGACAGAATATTTGCAAGAAATCAAGTAAGTAGTTTAAATGTTTTGGTTATTGGAATTTAGAGTTTGGGTATTGTTTGAAATTTGGGCATTGTGATTTGGGATTTTAGTCGCTTTTCAGGGAAAGTAATTCTCTTCTAAATTAATTATTTAGAGGTAACTTTGACGTTATCCTGATCCTGCTATCCGCACCTTGACCCCCAGTGGGGATTGCGCTATATAGGACCCTTATCTCAACCCTTGCATTCAACGCACAGGGTTCGACTGCTCAGCAAACCGGTGTTTTGGGGGAACCATTTTAACTACCTGAAATTTTTCCAGCCAGCTTCATTTCAGAGCGCCTCACGATAAGCCAGGTTTTACGGTGTCGGGAAACGTCGGCCTGAATTTCAGGTATCAAGAAAGCGATGGGAATCATGACTGAATTTGTTAAATTAATTTACGGCGACATGGAATATCAGCTTTCGGTGATCGAGGGAACTGAAGGCGAAAAGGCCATCGACATTACCAAACTAAGGGCCCAAAGCGGTTTGATAACCCTCGACACCGGCTACGGCAACACCGGTAGCTGCACCAGCGATATCACTTTTATGGATGGCGAAAAGGGAATATTGCGGTATCGCGGGATTCCGGTGGAGCAGCTGGCCGAAAAGTCAACTTTCAAGGAGACCGCCTATCTTCTCATTCACGGTAAGTTGCCGACGCAAAAAGAACTTACCGATTTCTCGGTCCTGCTCAACGATAACTCCCTGGTGCACGAAGATATGCGCATTTTCTATGAAAATTACCCCCGTTCGTCCCACCCTATGGGGATCCTTTCGTCCATGGTCAATGCCCTGCGCAGCTTCTATCCCGAGTTGCAGAATCTGGAAGAAGAAATCAATATGACCGTCACCCGGCTGCTGTCCAAGGTTCGAACCCTGGCTGCCATGTCGTATAAAATATCAAGGGGCCATAAGGTGGTTTATCCACGACCGGACCTGGCTTACTCGGCCAATTTCCTCAATATGATGTTTGATTCACCGGTAAGGCCCTATGATATCGACCCGGTCGTGGTAAAGGCCTTGAGTGTTTTCTGGATTCTGCATGCCGATCACGAACAAAACTGTTCAACCTCGGCCGTGCGGATGGTGGGAAGCGCCCGCGTGACGCTGTATGCCGCCATTTCGGCCGGAATCGCGGCCCTTTGGGGCCCCCTGCACGGCGGCGCCAACCAGGCGGTCATCGATATGCTGACGCAGATTGCAGAAAACAAAAATATGAAGCAGACCATCGAGCGGGCCAAAGACAGAAAAGACCCTTTCAGGCTGATGGGTTTCGGCCACCGGGTTTACAAAACATTTGATCCGCGCATGAAAATCATGAAAAAGATGTGTGATTCACTGTTGGAGAAATTGAATATTTCCGACCCCCTGCTGGATGTTGCCAAAGAACTGGAAGAAATTGCCCTCAAGGATGCCTATTTCATCGACCACAATCTTTATCCGAATGTCGATTTTTACGCCGGTATCGTGCTGCGCGCTATCGGTATCCCCACCAATATGTTTACCGTTATGTTTGCCATCGGCCGGCTGCCCGGCTGGATTGCCCAGTGGAAAGAGAGCCAGGATGATCCCAAATGGAAATTGTGCCGTCCCCGCCAGATTTACACCGGACCGACGGAAACCGATTATTTACCCATCGAACAGCGATAGATGGATTGATTGAGTTGGTTGAGTTGATTAAGTCTGATCGGATATTAGCGGTTGTCAGGTGTTAGCCCGGCCGCTGGCCAATCAAATGGTCCGTAAAATCTAAGTGACACCTCTTATGAAACTACATTGGAATGTCGAATGTCGAATGTCGAATGACGAATGATGGATTCACTTCGCTCTGACTATTTTAGTTAGAATTAAATCGATAGAATACCTTACTTCGAAATTCATGATTCCTTGTTCGATATTCGATATTCGCTTTTTCGAAGTTTCTTTTATTGATCAGACTGGCCGTT
>Ga0209150_1000085_pt1 | contig 36816 bp, 31 predicted proteins | sample WorMetTyACAVOLI3_FD_187424 | JGI IMG/M metagenome (GOLD analysis project Ga0209150, IMG submission 187424) | Marine gutless worms symbiont microbial communities from Max Planck institute for Marine Microbiology, Germany - Olavius algarvensis... ... | reverse complement strand
GAGGGAGCCTTCAGACTATCGAGCCGCTTATAGCAATTTGAGGATGCGTTTTCTCAATATATCAGTTCCAGTAGGCTAACTGGCTCAAAACTGCTAAACTCCCAAGATGAATGAGTGGGTCAAACAAACTCAATCGATTATCAGAAATCTCTCTGATTTCAATAAGGTAAGGATTCCCTGCCTTAATCAATGCACCGACAGTGGGGTGTTTTATGATTAAATTTCATCAACTTATGAACCCCCTGATAAAGGCGCTGATTAACCTGGGCGGCTCAGGCAACATTGATGAAATTTATGAAGAGATAATCACACTTGAGAAGTTCGATGAAGAGACATTGGAAGCTATGCATAATCCAGAGAAGAGCAATCAAACCGAGATTGGCTATCGACTTGCCTGGGCTCGTACTTATTTGAAGAAAGCTGGCTACCTCGAGAATTCTTCTCGAGGAATTTGGGCTCTCACCGACAAGGCCAGGCAAGTTTCTGAAATCGATGGCCGTGAAATCGCAAATCATGTTCGTTCATTGGATAAAAAAGATTCAACAACAAACGGTTCCCCGAGCGATCCGGAATCAGACGATTCACCCGAAGAAGCATCAACGTGGCGTGAAAACCTTCATCAAATTCTAACTGAAAAGATAGGTCCAGAAGCTTTTGAGCGGCTAACACAGCGCATGCTTCGCGAACTAGGCTTTATACAAGTAGAAGTAACCGGTAGAACTGGTGATGGCGGTATTGATGGCAAGGGCATTGCCCGTATCAGCGGTCTGATAAGTTTCCATATTGTTTTCCAATGCAAAAGATACAAGGGTTCAGTCGGAGTCCCAGAAATTCGAGACTTCCGGGGAGCCTCTGTTGGTCGTGCCGATAGGGGCATGTTCATCACTACCGGGAGTTTTACCAAGGCAGCCATCGAAGAAGCAAAGCGAGATGGCGCGACGCCAATAGAGCTGATTGATGGCGAAGAACTAGCCGACAAACTCAAGGAATTATCACTTGGCATTAAAACGGAGTCTGTTGAAAAAGTTACTGTAGAGCCTGAATGGTTTTTGAATCTATAGATAACTCAAGAGACGATGTTGCGTTTTATGGTAAACAGATTCGCAGAGATATTCGCTATGATGAAGATGTTTATGCCGCTATTTCCCATATGGCCGCGTAAACGAAAAGGGAGTCTTAATGAGAAAACTCTCTGGCGAATATGCATAATCTTGGATATGTTATGGTTGTATCATCCTTGTCGCCAGTTTTCAAACAGCGCTTAGCTAACAAACAGTACTTTTTGCAAACTGCATTCAAAGACTGTCTCTGGTGAGAATATAGGCTTCACCAATCTGGCAGATTGAGCATGGAAAATCGTCCTTTGGCTCGAAAACAGACGGGAACAGTAAAGAGCCGTCCCCCGCAGGAGTCGCAATTTGAAAGTTTTACATACATCGGATTGGCATTTGGGACAATCGCTCTATGGACACAAGAGATACGAGGAGTTCAAGAGCTTTCTCAACTGGTTAGGCTCCCTTATAGAGACTGAGGGTATCAGGGTGCTTCTGATTGCCGGAGATGTGTTTGACAGCAGCACTCCGAGCAATCGGGCGCAGGAACTCTATTACGATTTCCTGCAAAAGGCTTCAAGAACTTGCTGTCAGAACATAGTGGTTATTGCCGGAAATCACGATTCGCCTTCGTTTTTGGATGCGCCGAAAAGGCTGTTGCGGGTTCTCGATGTATACGTAATTGGACAGAAGGCAGAAACGGCCGAGGATGAGGTCCTTGTTCTTTACGATAAGAAAGATAAACCACAGGCAGTTGTTTGCGCCGTCCCATATCTGCGGGACAGGGATATACGCATTGTGGAATCTGGGGAAAGTGTAGAAGAAAAGGGCGCAAAATTGATAGCGGGAATCAGGGAGCACTATCGGAATGTATGCAGCCTTGCAGAGCAAAAACAATCGGAACTGAGCAAAGAAGGTAACCCGGAAATTCCAATAATTGTCATGGGACACCTGTTCATGGCAGGAGCCAAAGCGGTTGGCAGCGGGAAAACCAGAGAGCTGGGCTCGCTAACTCAAGTGGATGCGGATATTTTCCCTGATTCCATCGACTACGTTGCCCTTGGACATCTGCATATACCGCGGCAAGTGAATGAAGCCGAGCATATTCGTTATTGTGGATCGCCCATCCCCTTGAGCTACGGCGAAGCGGACCAGGAAAAAACTGTCAGCATTGTCGAGTTTGACGATACGAGGCCCAGTATAAATATGATTCCCATCCCCCGCTTCCAGCCCCTGGAAAGAATTGCCGGATCGCTCGATGAGATTACTTCGCGCCTGAATCAGTTATGCAGGGACAAAAGCAATGCGTGGCTGGAGATAGAATATACGGGTGTTGGACCTGCAGGAAACTTGCGGGAAACTGTCAATGAGTCGATTGCAAGCTCATCAATGGAAATTGGGCGGATAAAGAACAAAACTGTTCTCAACAGGGTTCTAACTTCGATTCAGGATGAAGAAATGCTTGAAAATATTGATGTCCACCGGGTGTTTGAGAGCTGTTTGGAAACCATTTTGCCTCATGAACGAAATGGCTTGCGGGCTTCGTACAAAGAAATTCTTCAACTCTTAAGTGAGAAGGATCCCCGAGCGGACTGAAGTGGAACGCAATGAAGATACTTGAGCTTCGGTTTAAAAATCTCAATTCGCTCTATGGCGAGTGGCTCATCGATTTCACTAATCCGGACTATCTCTCGAGCGGCATTTTTGCCTTGACAGGACCAACCGGTGCCGGGAAAACAACAGTTCTGGACGCCATTTGCCTGGCTCTCTACGGCGCAACACCTCGGTTGGGTAAACTGACAAAAAACAGCAATGAGCTAATGTCCAGACAAACCGGCGATTGCTATTCGGAATTGCTTTTTGAATCTCAAGCCGGCAGATATCGCTGTAACTGGAGCCAGCATCGGGCTAGATACAAGGCAGATGGCAAACTCCTGGATGCAAAGCACGAGATAAGCGATGTGAATTCCGGGCAGCTTATCGAAACAAGGAAATCCCTGGTTCAACATATCATCCAGGAAAAAACTGGAATGGATTTCGAACGCTTCACTAGATCCATACTGCTTGCTCAAGGCGATTTCGATGCCTTCTTGAAGGCTGATGCGGAGCAGAAATCAAAAATACTTGAGCAGATTACCGGCACAGAGATATATTCGGAGATTTCCCGCTGCGTCCACGGGAAGCGAAGAGAAGAGCATGAAAAACTAAGCATTCTAAAAGCTGAAATTTCCGGCATAGCGGTTATGGAGCCACAGCAGGAAAAAGAGATTCTGAACTCTTTGGAAAACGAGAGGAAATTGGAGATTGAACTCTCCGCAAAATCCAGCAAAGCCAATGCCGATCTTGCCCGCCTGGTCAGCATCAATGGCCTTAAAAAAAGCATATTCTTTCTCTCCGACGAAATTGAAAAACTGGAACTTGAAAATCAGGCTTTCGCTTCGAATCGAAAACGCCTCGCCCTGTCAAGGAAGGCGGCCGAACTGAATGGCGACTATGCAAACTTGTTAGCCGTAAGAAGACAGCAGGAAGCTGATACAAGTGCTCTGGAAAATGCACTAAATAACCTGCCGAAACTTCAGCATGCCTGCAATCAAAGCGAAATTGATTGGAATTCTGCCCAGGAAAAAGTTCAAACCGCCAGAGAGCGGCTGCAGGAAGCCACACCTTCAATGAAGAGAACACGCGCTCTCGATCTGAAAATTGCAGAAATGAAAAAGCATATAAAAACATACATAAGCGACTGTGAAAAGGATGAAAAACTGTTGAAACTCGAGGGGCAGCTGAAAACTCAGGAATTGAATAGACATGTTGGGGCAGATAAATCCCTGGAAGCTCTTCTGATATATCTAATGAAAAATTCCGCGGATGAATGCCTGCTAAGCAGCCTCGCGGCCATTGAATCACAGTTCGAGAGCTTTCATACACTGCAAAAAGAAATTGAAAGGGAAGGAGAGAAAGAACAGAAACTCAGAGAGGAGCTTAAGGAAAAGGATAAAAAACTGGAACAGAATAGCAGATTGGTAAGGATGCAAAAACAAGCGCTGGATGATATTCATCATAAGCTCGATGAATCAGGCGCAGAACTGAAAGGAACGCTCAAAGATAAAAAACTTCGTGAATATCACTCAGAGAAGGAAGCCCGACTTCGCGAGGCGGCTTATCTGGCAAGAATTGAAGAATTGGAGCATCAGCGTACACAGCTTGAAGATGGAAAACCTTGCCCCCTCTGTGGAGCTAAGGAACATCCCTTTGCAAAAGGAAAAACGCCTGAGCCCAGCGGGCTCGAAAAGGAAATAACCAGACTTGCGGAAATTATAAACAGTGCGGAAAAGTGGGAATCCAGAATCAAATTGCTCAGAGTGGGCGAAGCGGAGGCTCGGAGAAGTCTTACCGAAAGTGAAAAACTGGAGATATCGATTAGCAAGGATAGAAAATCACTCCAGGGAAATCTCGCGGGATTGAACGATCGTTCAAATAGAACTAGGGATAGTCTCACTACTCTGAGCAGAAGCATATTGCTTGGCATTGTCGAAATTCCGGACTCTGGTTCTGGCCCTTTGCTGGCTTCGCTGCAACAACGCCGGAGAAAATGGCTGGATTCACTTGAAAGAAAGGCTGGTTTGGAAAAGGAAATCGCCAAAATAGATGGCGAGATTCAAAGGCTGGATGCCGTATCTGAAACTAGAACAATTGAACTGAAAAAGAAAAAAAGAGAACTGGAGAAATATCAAAGCGAATACCAATCCGCCTGCAATGAACGTCAGGAACTCTTTGGCGATAAAGACGTAGAGGCTGAAGAACTTCAATTGAACGGGGCAATCAGAAATGCCGAGTTCAGGAAAGAAAAACTTCGAAGCGCAAACCATTCGGCCAGGGAAAAACTTGCTGCCGTTAACGACAGTATTGCCTTGTCTGAAAAAAACCTAGCCAAACGAGCTTCCGAAATAGCCGCATTGGAATCCCATTTCAATGAAATCTTGTTGCACGCGGGGTTCACAAGTGAGCTGGATTTCCAAAATTCGCGCTTGACAGGCGATGAACGCGATATGCTGAGGTCTAAAGAAAAAAAACTCGACGATCAACTCACGGAACTGCGAGTCAAAAAAAAGGATCGCGAAGCTCAGCTGGAACTTGAAACTCCGAAAACAACGGCTACGCTGGAAGAAATGCAGGTGCTGAGAAAAAAACTCGAAGAGTTACTAAAAGAAAAGCGCAGGCAACTCGCCGAACTGAAATCCAGACTGGCCGGAAATGACGCTGCAAAAAAACGTGCTGAAGAGAAAAAAACAATCATTGAAACACAAGAGCTTGAATGCAATCGCTGGGAAAAATTGCACGGACTGATTGGCTCCGCAGACGGTAAAAAATATCGGAATTTTGCACAGGGTCTCACCTTTGAATTGTTGCTCTCCCACGCTAACCGACAGCTTGCAAAACTTAGCGACCGCTATTTGTTGATTCGAGATAAGGAACTTCCGCTCGCCATGAACGTTATAGACTGTTATCAGGCAGATGAAATTAGACCGGTTAAAAACCTCTCAGGTGGCGAAAGCTTCATCGCAAGCTTAGCACTCGCTCTCGGACTCTCAAAAATGTCCAGCCGAAAAGTCCGGGTCGATTCCCTGTTCCTGGATGAAGGTTTTGGCACTCTGGACGATGATAGCCTTGAAACAGCCCTGGAAACTGTCTCCGGGCTCAGACAAGATGGAAAACTGATTGGCGTCATCTCCCACCTCCCTCAACTGAAAGAATGCATCAGTACCAGGATAACGGTTACGCCGCTATACGGCGGTAAAAGCACTCTGGAGGGACCAGGCTGCAGGATAGTTTGACTGTGAGACATCCAATCCTTCTGCCGATGAACGACTGATTCCTAAGTGATCTGACTCACTCCCATTCAATAGTAGCCGGCGGCTTGGAGGAAATATCATAAACCACCCTCCCAACGCCCTTTACCCTATTGGTAATCTTAGTGGAAATCTCAAGTAAATCGCCCATTGGAAAATCAAAAACATCGGCGCTCATGCCATCCTCGCTAAGTACTGCCCGCAAAGCAAGAACACAGCCATATTCACGAGTATCTCCCGCGACGCCAACCGATCGCACCGGCAACAATACACAGAACGCCTGCCACACCCGATAGTAAAGTCCCCTGCTCCTCAGCTCAGAAATATAGATGTCATCAGCCTCACGAAGTATCCTCAATTTCTCCTCCGTTACATCCGAAAGAATGCGAACAGCCAGACCAGGTCCGGGAAACGGATGCCTCCCAACAATTGCATCCCCCATTCCCAAAATACTCCCAAGTCTTCGCACCTCATCCTTGTACAAACTTCCCAGAGGTTCGATAAGCTCACCTGCTTCCCTCTTCGCTCGAACCAGGGGAGTCCCCACATTATGATGGCTTTTAATCACATGCGCCTTATCGCCAACCCCTTCTCCGGACTCGATAACATCAGTATACAGGGTTCCCTGAGCTAAATAATAATTGCCGGAAAGGTGCTCCGACGCCTCATTCCTCTGTACCTCAATAAAAACATCTCCTATAATCCGTCGTTTCTCCTCCGGGTCCGCCACTCCCGCAAGTCGTCCCAAAAAACGTTCTTTCGCATCCACCAACAAAATATTCTTCGCACCAAGCGATCGCAGAATATCTTCAACTTCCTCGCCTTCGTCCTTCCTCATCAAACCAGTATCGACATACATAAGCCATACCCGCTCAGCTCCAAGGGCCTTCAAAAGCAACGCCGCCACAACTGTCGAATCAACTCCACCCGAAATAAGCAAAAGCACATCCTCATCTCCCACTTCCTCCTGCAGCTTCAGGCATTCTTGTTTCACAAAGTTCTCGAGATTCCACTCTCTACCAGCGTGGCAAATTCCACAGACAAAATTCTCAAGCAGTCTAAGCCCATGTTCGCAATGACTAATCTCTGGGTGAAACTGGACTCCCCAGAATTGCTTATTTAGACTCCGGGCCGCGGCCACAGTCCCATTTTTGCTTATTCCAATCGGTTCATATCCGCCGCCAAGGGTGACAACACTGTCGCCATGACTCATCCACGACATAAATTCCCTCGGTATGCCATCGAACAAGAGCTCATCCAGCAAAACGCTCACCGGGGCTCGCCCATACTCCCGATATCCCAGGCTCAGCACCTCACCCCCATCCGCCAGTACAAGTTGATGAAAGCCATAGCAAATTCCTAGAACCGGCAGATCGATATCAAAGATGGCCGCATCCGGCGCGGGGGCTCCTGCGACCCATGCCGAATCAGGCGATCCGGAGAGAATGATTCCCCGAACATCGCTGTCAATGATTGCTTTGATATCACGGTCTCCAGGTACAATCTCCGAATAAACTTCGAAATCTCGAATCCTCCTGCCAATAAGTTGCGCAGTCTGTCCGCCGAAGTCCAGAATCAAGATACGGTCCAAGCATCCGTCCTCATAAAGGTCTCACTCCTAAGCGGTCCCACTGAAAAACCATGAATCGCTACTCCAGTGTACTCTTCGATAACTTCAACAAGCTTCTTCGCTCCATCGGGAATTTCCTCCCAATTTCTAGCTTCGGAAACCTTTCCATCCCAGACATCGAAATTCTCAATCAGCGGTGTAACCCGTTCAAGCTCTGCCGCGGAAGAGGGAAAATAATCAATCTGTTCCCCATCAAGTTCGTAAGCCGTACACAGTCCCACCGATTCAAATCCGTCATACAAATTTAAGTGCGATAGAATGAACCCGTCTAAACTGTTAATCCAACCGGCATACCTGAGCGCCACCAAATCCAAGTAACCAATTCTGCGGGGTCTACCCGTTGTCACTCCATATTCATGGCCCAGCTCTCTTAGCTTGTTTGCCAAAACCACCTCATCATCCTTCCTCATCTCCGTGGGAAAGGGGCCATTCCCAACCCGCGTTTGATATGCCTTGAACACCCCCAGGCACTTATCGATTCTTCTAGGACCGATCGCCGAGCCGATACTGGCGCCAGAACTCACGGAGACACCCGAGGAAACATACGGATAGGTGCCATGATCTAAATCCAGCAATGTGCCCTGTGCGCCTTCAAGTAAAATTTTTCTACCCTCGTTCTTCAGCATAAAGGCCGCCAGATTAATCTTCATTGGAGCAAGCCACTCTTTGAAGGGCTCCAGCCAGGCCCGATCGGACTTACTCATCGAATCCCAAATTACGGAATCCCATAAATCGACAACCCTAACTCCATCGCGAGAGGCCTTCTTCTCGTAGGCTACTCCAATGCCACGGCCAGTGGTTCCAATTGGACGAGAACGCATATCATCCACACTTTGATCCTCGCTTTTATATCCGGGTAATACCAGATGAGCACGATCAGAAACAAACACTCTGCCTTCCCATTCAATGCTCTGTGCGCTTATCGCGGCCAACTCTTCAAACATCGATGCCGGATCAATAACCATTCCGTTACCAAGCACAACACTCTTACCCGAAGAAATAATCCCCGCGGGAATCAAATGAAGTGCAAAGGTTTTACTGCCAATCTTGACTGTATGACCCGCGTTCGCACCACCGGAGAAACGAACCACCAATTCCGCTTCATCCGAGAAATAGTCAACCATCTTCCCCTTGCCCTCATCGCCCCACTGGGCCCCAACTACAACTAAATTCATATTTCTTATCCAACAGGTTTAATTCAACAACGTTGTTCCAACGATATATCCCATCCACTTCCCATTCAACCACAATCACAGCCTGGAATAATTTGGTGCATCCTGAATGACACTAACATCGTGCACATGGCTCTCACGTAAACCAGTCGTGCTAATCTTAATGAATCGTCTATACTCCCGCAGCTGCTCAACAGAGGCACATCCTGTATATCCCATCGCCTTGCGCACCCCAGTTGCAAGTTGGTGTAAATACGGCGCCACTTCACCTCGATAGGGAACCCGTCCCTCTACACCCTCTGGCACAGCCTCTTCTCCCTCGCCAATCTGATATCGATCGATTCCGCCCGATTCGATGGCGCCGATACTACCCATTCCACGATATGACTTGAAAATTCTTCCTTCAAAAATCACCTCCTGCCCCGGCGCATCCTTGAGCCCCGCAAAAAGATTTCCAATCATTACAGCAGAGGCTCCGGCTCCAATAGCTTTCGCAATATCCCCCGAGTACTTAACCCCACCGTCCGCAATAAGCGGCACTCTCATTGCATCGCATACTTCCACCGCATCTGCTACCGCCGTAAACTGCGGAACACCAACACCAGTTACAACGCGTGTTGTACAAATCGAACCCGGTCCAACCCCCACCTTAACCGCATCCGCCCCAGCCTCAATCATGCGTCTCGCGCCATCCCCATCTGCAACATTTCCGCCGACAATGCTCAGATTCCCAAACTTTTTCCTAATCTTTTCAAGCGATTTCAATACATTCAAAGATGCCCCGTGGGCCGTATCGAGTACTGCGAAATCCAATCCAGAAGCGATAAGACCAGGCAGTCTAGCGGGCCAATCCCGCGGCCCAATGGCGGCTCCAACAATCAGCGAGCCTGAGCTATCCAGGGCGGCCGAAGGATAATCGCGGTGTTTCTCCATATCGCGCACAGTAATCAAACCCGTAAGACGACCTCCAACATCCACCAGCGGAAGTTTCTCGATTCGGTGCTTGTCAAACTTCGCAAGGGCCGCTTTCTCGGTTGGGATACTGGTTTCGACAACTAAATCGCGAGTCATCACATCATCAACTAGCATTTCAGGATTCTCGTTAAATCTTAAATCCCTAATCGTTATAATTCCCACCACCTTGCCCGCATCCAACACCGGCAAACCTGTAACCCCAGTCTCATCCATAGTTCGACGAGTCTCCGCAAGGGTAGCGCCAATATTCACCGTAACCGGATTATCAATAATCCAATTGAGAAATCTCTTAACCTTCGAAACTTGCTGCGCCTGTATCTCCGGTGACAAATTTCGATGAATAACGCCCGCGCCGCCCGAAAGAGCCAGCGCGATTGCCATTCTATCCTCGGTTACAGTATCCATAGCCGAGGACAAAATAGGCAGATTCAGCTCGATATCCCTCACCAGTACCGTTCTCAAGTCCACATCACTGGGAAGAACCTCGGAATAAGAGGGAGCAAGCAAAACATCGTCATAACTGAGCGCTTCACGCAATTCCATTTAGCATACCTCTTATTCTTGCCGAAACGTCGGCATAACGCTTCGCAATCATTTTAGCTCTAAGGGCCGCAAGTCCTCTATACTCCGCTGGATTATCAAAGAAATCCTTTACACTCCTGCCCAGTTTCATCTCTGAGGCTGAAGAAAGGGTTGCCCATAAATCCGGCTCATCTTCCTTGAGTACATTCCTTATTGACCTCTTAGATGAATCAGCGACCAGGGTGACCTGCCTGATTCTCTCATGGGCATCACTTATGCCCGAGGCCGCCAGGAGAACATAGCAGGGTTCAGCAAGAATCCCGTCCCCCAAGCTTCGAAGATTCGAAGCCATCCTATCGCGTCGTATAACCAGCCCTCCCAAAATCTCATTCATCCGCGCCGTCGCTGCCGCAAATCCAGCAATATAGTCTGCGACAAACCTTCCTGATGCCGAATTGGTCAAATCGCGCTGATGTTCGGAAATCTGGTCCATATAAAAGGTAAGCACCCGGGGCGAAAACGCCTTCCAGAGACTCTTCACATGTTCACAATTCCATGGATTTCGCTTCTGAGGCATGGTGGAGGAGCCTACCTGTCCCGCTTCAAAACCCTCGCTGAGCTCCCCTATTTCCGAACGCTGGAGGTGCCTCAAATCGTCAGCAAGGTTCGCTATGATTCCGAAAGCCGTGTTTAATTCAAGTAATAAGCGAAGAAGGTGTTCGGGTTCAACCAATTGATTCGAATAGTCGGATTTACCCAAACCCAATTCGCGCAAATAAGCCGCCTCCAGTTTCTCTGGATTTTTCGTGATTAAGCTGGTGGCGTTGTAGGCGCCAACCGCTCCGCTCAGTTTACCGCATAAACCTCTGCTCAATCTTTCAATCTCAACAATCGATTGTCCAATCCGCGAAGCATACTCGGCAATCGCAAAACCAAATGTGATGGGAATCGCCAACTGACCATGAGTACGACCCGCCTGGAGAGTATCTGCCTCCTCCTCGGCAATCTTTGTACAAGCATCGAGAACATTCAGAAGCAGTGGGATTACTACTTTCCTCATTCCATCACGGATTCTCATAGCAATGGACGTCTCAATTATATCGGCAGAGGTGGTTCCCAAATGAATCCAGGGTTTAAGCTCATCCGGGAGTCTTCGTTGAATGACATTCACGAGCGCCCTGACGTTGTGATTAGTCAGCCTCTCTTCGGCCTCCACATCCTCAGGTTTGATTGAATCCGCGAGCTTGTTTACAACGGCAAGGAGATCCGCTCGTCCATCCAGGAACTCACTGATATAAACCCGCAACAATGTCAACTCGGCTTTGACCATGTAGCGTACCGCTGCGCTCTCGCTCAAGAATTCCGCAAGCGAATCAAACAACGCACCATTAGCCGCCCAATAACGTTGATCCAGCGGCGATATGTTGAGGTATACGTTTCTCTGCTCCATGTAGAATCATTGCCGAAGTGCATTCCAAATTCAAGTCCAAAACACAGCTCTTCCCGCCAGAAGATATGCGATTGGTGAATCAGGCGACAGCTCGGTAGCGAATAGCTATCTCGCTCAGTCCTGGCAGGATCGCAGCATGAGCGCCTCTAAATCAAGGTTGAACCTTCCTTCCGCTGACTAGTCACATGTCAATGTCAGGCCGGGCGAGTAGTCTTCGGGCTTCTCGAATTTTGGAACTTGAGCAAGGCGTTGAAAGACTTCAGCTCAATCTCTATTTACCTGTTTAGATGCCTTGGAAAACTCTCTGTCGGGCAGGCATGCTGCTTCTCCCATCTTGGTATCGACGCCCTTATATAGTTCTGCTGACAAGCTGAGTCGGGCTTGCTTAATCAATAAGTCAATGTAACGGTCTGCATCAGTATTCAGGAACATCTCTGCTGTTCGCCTGGGTGAGTTGATGGAATATCATCAGGCAGTCCATTGTGACATCAGGCTTCCCGGTTCGCATACCAAAATATAGACGGTGTCTCACTTTGTCATCATTTCATTAAAGCAGTCAAAATCAATCTCACTGGAAAGTTCTTGTTTCGAGAAGATCAATTGTATCACGATTGTGAATTTTCAACCGATTTTCAAATGTGGAACTATTGTTTCATCTGCTGACCCATGAAGTTTCTCAAATGTCAAACCTGAAAAAACGAAATCTTTCCACACTGCAAAATCTTCCGGCAAAGAGTTTTCTTCCCTTCCTGGCAAGTAAAATTTTTCGAATCTTTGAACAGCAAGATTGAAAGATTGTTCGATAAGGAGGCCGTGATTCAGGCTTATCGGGCCATAGCTGGATTTTGGGGATCGCTTTCCATTTGGGAACGGCTGGTGGTAGTAGATATGAGAAGCCTGATAGATAATCTTCCTTAACAGAGATATCATGGGGATATCCGATTTGTATAGAGGTGTTCATGAATAAGTACGATGATGAGAGCTACCAGGCTTATACTTTTCCTGCCCGCATGGACAAAGCGATCCATACATTGGAAGGAATTCTCCGCGGTATCTCAATTGACAGTGAAATAACGAGAGAGGAACTCAATGAACTGCGAGCGTGGTGCAAAGACAACGAATTCTCTGTTGACAAAGAACCATTCAAAACCCTCATTCCCTACATCATAGAGGCTCTTGAGGACGACTACCTGGACGAACATGAGCGTGAGGATATCATCACCATTTGCCAGTCAATAGACAGCGGGAGCAAATACTACAAAGTTGTCACCTCAGACCTTCAGAGACTGCAAGGTATCTTCCATGGGATTATGGCAGATAGCAAGATTACTGATGACGAGATAAAACATCTCCGCGCCTGGACTGATGAGAACCGACATCTAATCGGTATGTATCCGTATGACGAGTTACATACCCTGCTGTTGAACATCTTGGAAGATGGCGTTGTTGATAATGACGAACGTCGCATGCTTGAACAGTTCTTCCATATATTCATCAAACGTGGTGAATCGACAACGATTGAGGATACAACTGATACAAAGGTTGCTCTAAGAATGGATTGTCTTGTTACAAGCGATCCAAACATTGCATTTATGGATTCTATGTTCTGCATCACTGGAAAATTCAAGTCTGCGAAGCGGAGTGAAGTCGTCGAGCAGATTCAAGTACTTGGTGGCCAGTTCAAGTCAACCGTTAGTCAAAAAACCCAGTATCTGATTGTAGGTGGCGCAGGCAATTCAGCATGGACCTATAACTGCTATGGACGGAAGATTGAGGATGCTACAAATCTTCGCCGGGAAGGATATCCTATTCAAATCGTCAGTGAGGCCGATTTCTGGGATGCGGTAGAAAATCACATTGGATAGATTAGATGAGGATTGATGTATCATCAACCTGATGCGGCCCGAGGATGGATATATGTCGAATACGCCATTACTCATCATTCTTTTCGAACAGCCTTCCAGGACTTCGGTTGGATTACTATCAGGCGTCTGATGGGTTCTCAACACGCCCACACCGAAGTTGACTAGACTTGAGTTAAATTGGAAACTACCGCCGCGAGTCAGTGACTGCGGCTAACACATGGCGCATCTCGAAGGTGAGTATCATCCCTCGCCACAACCCTAGCATGACCTTATCGAAATTTAGCATAATCCTCCGCGCTGTCCAAATCCCACACCACTCCCCCATGCCCCCAAAGCACCGGGAAGGTGCGATTCTCATGCATGAGTTCTCGAATCGGCGTGCCGGACGCTGCCGTTTTAATCACCTCTGCCATACTCCGATCGAGTAGAACCGGATGGCCCGGCTTCCCTCCAAAAACCGGACGAACAATCGGCCTGCTTTCGAAACTTGCCAGCCTGATATAATCATCGCTGCGAATTAGAGGCATGTCGCCAGGTACTATGAAAAACCTGTCACTGCGCAACGCATCCAAACCCGAACGAATAGTTGCATCCATGCCCAATTCCCAATCTACAGCTTTCAGCAAGATTGGCATCGCGTAGCCTTCTTCAGCAACATCCTCTCTCGTTAGGCCGGAATTCCTTTCGAAGATTGCCTCCAATCGCGAGAAATTGTAGCCTCCAAGCACAATCACTCTGCACCCGGCCTTCTTCGCCTCGGAAACAACTCTCTCGATTACTGTCCCCGAACCCCAATTCAAGGCAGGTTTCCATTCTCCCATCCTGGAAGAACAACCTCCCACCGGAATTAGACAATCGTATATTTTTTTCATTGGCAAAATCATTCCAGAATTCAATATAATGACTTTACAATGCTGTTGAACGATATATGCGAGGTTTTCAGAGAAAAGGACAAGTTTATAATCTGCACACACGTGAATCCGGATGGTGACGGCCTCGGTGCAGAATACGCTCTTTGTAGCGCCCTTCTAGATTTGGACAAAAAAGCATTAATACTGAATGCCGATCCAATTCCCCCTAGATATCACTTCATCGACAAGAGAAAAATCATAAAAACTATCAACTCTGATGGTAAATATCCAGAAAACCTCAAAGATTGGACCCTGGTGATTCTAGACACTCACCCCAACAATATCGGCTCTCCAGCCGATATGCTAACAAGCAAAAAAATCCTGAACACCATCATTATCGACCACCATGTAATAAGCGAGGATATGAGTGATTTCGCTTGGCTAGATCCCGATTCCTCTTCCACCTGCGAGATGGTTTTTGATTTGATAGAAGCAATGAACGCCGGAATCACACCCGACATAGCCATTGCGCTCTATGCGGGCATAATCTATGATACCGGAACTTTCGCCTATCCAAAAACTCAGGCCAGAACTTTTGAAACAGCCGAAATTCTGGTGCGCAATGGCGCTAGTCCAAATGCAATATATTCGCAACTCTACGCGAGAAAATCCAAGGCTTCCCTAACGCTTCAAACCATGGTAATGAGTACCCTGCGACTGTACCATAACGATAATGTTGCCATTCAGTTAATGTCACGCGAAACACTGATAACCTCGGGAGCTAATTACGAGGAGGCTCAGGAAATAGTGAACTTCCCGCTTCAATGCATCTGTGTACAAGTTTCCATCTTCCTCAAGGAAAATGAAAAGGGCGTCAGACGCTGCTCCATTCGTTCGAAAGAAACAGTGAACTGTGCAAGCATAGCGCATGTCTTTGAAGGAGGAGGTCATAAAACCGCCAGTGGATTCAATGTCAAAAAATCCTTCCCAGAAATTCAACAGGAGCTTCTTGAACTGTTGCTCCCCTACTTCTCATAATCCTCGTATGAAATCGGCTCAAAATCTGCCTCTCTTAGTTGCTTCTCTATTATTCCTGCCAATCTCCTGCCGGCGTAGTGAAAATTTTCAGCAACCAGTCGCCGGAGGTGCTCTTAGCCCCCGCACGGAAACCCAGGCGGGAATCGACGAACAAGATTTATCCTTCACCAGCCGGAATGGCAATCAAGCGCTGATAAATCTTGGCATCAACTATAGCATAATAGCCATAGCCGATGGCAATCTGGATTCTGGAGAAATTGATGAGCAGATTTTAATTGCCCTCCCACTGAATAAACCAGATGCAGATTTGGAGCTCATAATCGCCTCAGTCATTCCGGCCAAAGAACAGTACGGTGTAGTTTGGAGACTGCCACTTCAAACCGGAACGCTAACCGGAATCACCCTGATTTTGGGTGATATCACAGGCGATGGTAGAAATGAGTTAGTTGTATCCGGATTCGACGAAAAAGGTTCCCATATTACAAAGATATTTTCTGTGCCTCAAAACGGTGAGATTACTGACATAATTACAGTTTTTGACGCCACGGCAAATGGAAATATAGATATTGTCCCAAGGGAAAAGTTAAGAGGCTCAGGTATTCCCGTCAGCATTGTGGTTCAGGAAATAGATGAACAGAACAACCTGGATTTAATTGAGACAACTTGGACATGGGATTCAGAAGCTTACATCTTCAAAGCCAGCGCTCCTCGTCAGGTGAAAGTGGATGTAATTCAGGAAGAGCGCATGAAAAATGTATACGCAGGCGATGTCGAAAAATATGAAGAATACCTAAATGGCCCCTGGTATCGGAAAAACGGGTTGGAAACTTCACTGGACTACGCATTCTTCGACCCTATAAAAGATGAAATTCTCTTTCACAGTGGTTCCATCCTGGAAGCATATGCATGGGAAGTAAGCCATAGAACCACCGCTAAAAGACTATATACCCGACTAAGAAACGAAGTAATACCAAGCATAGCCATTGGACTCTCAATCAATGCTGAATCCTGGGATGAAATTGAGATTATTTCAAATACAGACTGGGCCGGAAACTATAATCGCCTGAGTCCTGGCCTCCAAAGAAATTTGGAAGCCAGGGAAGCCACGTTGCCTTCAATGCTCACAGGTGTCTGGCAAGGCCAGAATGATACCGAAATAGTATTCGACTTGCCAAGGATTCAATGGAGTGAAAACGGCAGTGTGCACACTGGCATAGCATCACTTTTCAGCTTAAACGATAAACTGGTGTTACAGGTGCAATCCATCAAGGAAAATGGCGCCATGGACGAAACGTTTACCTGGTTGGTTGAATACGAGGAAGGAAGCGATCCGCTCCGCAAATCCATTTTCCTAATTCAAGCCCAACTGGAAGTAGGTGGTGCACGAGCTGACAACGTGAATCCCAGGCGCTTTGAGCAGGTTATTATCTCGAAATAGAATCCTCCTGCTCTTTCTGAGCTTCACTTTTTACTCAGCGAGGCCAACTTCAAGCCGGGCTTACTTCAGCAGAACGCTCGGCATATCCCACCTCAAGATTCTATTTCTCGCAATATACTCGATGGCGGAATTCCTGAAATCGCTCGTCAAAGCGCCCACTGCCTCTGTGGGCGGGTATCCGTACGATTGCGCTATATCCAATTGAACTAGCCAAAAATATGGCGAATTGATAGTTTTCTGCGCCGAATGGTAGCGCTTCAATTCCGCCAACGCCCCCGCATCATCACCCATGTGAGCCAGAGAGAGTGCCGCGATTGCAGCGGCTTCGTCCCTAATGGTGGCATCCCGCGTGGCATTCACTAGATTGAGTGCGGCCTTTCTAACTCCGAGAAATTCGCCCATAACGAATTTCAACTTCAGGGAATTGAGAAGAAACAGATCGTTGCCGTCAATCTTTGAAGCCATTTCGTAGTGCCTGGCCGCCTCCTCAGGCAAACCAATAAGCGATTCCAGGGCTGCCATCCGTGAAAAAATGATGACAGATTGTGCGGAAGGAAGATTGTTTGAATATGAATCTAAAACGGCTAGAGCACCCCGCACCGAATCTGCGAGCGAAGCGAGATGAAACAGAACTTCTGGATATTCTCTATTCCCCTTATTTACCTCTAACCATTCGGCATAGCGTAGCCTGGCAGCAGGAATCTCACCGGCCTGCTCTAGGATGCGCGCATCATCCAAACTCGATGCGAAAGACAGAGTACAAACCAGGAAGTATTGTATAGCCAGTATCGTACTACTCAGCCTTGCCGTCTTTCCCACTGCCAAACTCTGATTCATTACAGCCAGCTATGTTTTAGAAGATACATCACTGCTTCCTGCTTTCTTTTTTTCCTTAGTCGTATTAACGGTTTTCTTCTTCTTGTCTTTCCCATAACGCTTTCCAATAAAAAACGGGATAACCGAAAGCACTCCAACCATGTACATCACAAAAAAGCTTAACAAAATCGGAACATCGGTAAATGTACCCTTTTCGCTTGGCCAAATTGCAATATCCGAAGTAAAGCCAGCGTTAAAACCAATGAACGCACCGACTACCATCAACATGAAAATAAATAAAATTAACTTGACGGGCATCTTAAACCTCCTTTCTATCAGTATGAAACCTTTGCGCCGCAACAGCAGTGTTCCATAATAGCATGGCTCTTGTAACTGGTCCAACTCCACCTGGAACAGGAGTGATTGCTTTCGCTACCTGCTTAACAGAATCGAAATCCACATCTCCCACAAGTTTATAGCCCTTTCTCCTTGAACTGTCCTCCACGCGGTTTATTCCAACATCGATAACAACCGTGCCGTTTCTTATCATATTTCCCTTTATCAGTCCGGGGTTGCCGGTTGCGACAATTATAATATCCCCGCGACTGAGCACCTTCTCGATGTTCCTCGTGTACGAGTGGCACACGGTCAAAGTGGCATTGCCGCCATAGCCCTTCCTAAACAAAAGATTTGCAAGGGGGGCGCCAACTATTCGGCTTCTTCCAACAAGAACAATCTCGGCTCCCTCTATAGGGATATTCTCAATCTCCAATATCTTTACGATTCCATACGGAGTGCATGGTATAAAGCAATCCAGATTTAGAAGCAAACGGCCTAAATTGGCGGGATGGAATCCATCGACATCCTTCTCAGGTAAAATCGCGGCGATGATGCGAGCCTCGTTCATATCCTTAGGAAGCGGTAATTGAACCAGAATCCCATGAATCCGCGGGTTATGATTGAGGTTGTCAATAATATGCAGAAGTTCGCTTTCCGAAGTATTCGCGGGAAGTCGAATGTCATGGGAATAAATTCCCACTTCATCACAATCATTTTCCTTGGAATTGACATAGGATATACTCGCTGGATTCTGTCCAACAAGTACAACTCCTAATCCGGGCCGTGTGCCCTCCAGCGTGAGTTTGCTTACGGTTCTCGCTATTTCACCTCGAATTCCGGCGGCGATTGCCTTGCCGTCAATTATTTTCGCGCCCATCAAACCTACATTACAAGTTTCCCTAAGCCTTGTGAACATGGATTCACGCCTGTGGTTGAACGAACAGATTTATAAGCTTATTGATGTGTCTTACGACGCTGTGATAAGATTCGCAAGTAACTCACACGATAAGGATTGCTCTTGCTTAAATCGTTATTAATCGTAACCCTTTTCCCATTGTTTATCGGAATAGTCAACGCTCAGGAAAACATACCGGAGAAAAATCCCTTCGTCCCTCAGAACACAGTCAATCAGAGATATCAGGGCGATCAATCTTTTTCCATTTCAGCAGGTATCATCATACCACTTTTCACTGTGCTGCTGCACGATATAGATATCAGCGAGAAAGGAGCCGGGGGCACAAAATCCCAACTAACCTTAGGGGGGATTGGATATCTAACCTACAACTTTTACCTTTTTCCAAATATTAAACTGGGCCTTCAGCTGGGAGGCACATTCAAGTGGGATGTCAACAGAAATTTGTTATACATGGTTCCCCTGGTATTAAGAGGTGCCTACGAATTTCGCCCCCTGGGCCGTATGACGATTCCACTGTATTTAGGACTTGGGATTGATATGGTTTCATGGAAGGAGGAATTCGAGGTTGACTTCTTGCTCAAGCCAGGCTTCGGCGTGTATTTCGATTGGAACGTGGAATGGTCTTTCGGTGTCGATTTCTATTACTGGTTTGTTCCTCAGCTCGCTTCCAAGGATAAGCAGTATAATTCCATTGTGAACTTCTTGGATATCACACTGGCTGCAGAGTATCATTTCTAATGGAAAAAATAGCGGAACGTTCAAATAAAACCCTGGGATGTCGTCGGCCGGGGCTTCGAAACAGGCCGGGAGTTCTGATTTTGTACGCTCTCATGGTGAACCTGTTGCTTATCAGATGTACTGGGGCAGGTATCTACTCCACCATAGCGATTTCCACCAAAATAGACGAAGGAAAGCTTCCCAAGGGATTGAGCGCAAGTCCTGTTTTTTATGTGAGCGGAACTAGATGGACTGAAAGATATTTTTTCTTTGTGTCCGGTCCTAACATCTGGACAAAACACGCAAGTGGTGAGAGATGGAATGCCATGGGTTTAAATGCGGGTGGAATCGAATGGGATGGTGTGCAATCAGCGGTCGCCACGGAGGACAGAATCATTTTGGCGTTGTATTCTGTGAGGGGAAATACGTATAAGGTTGGACTTTTCGCGCTGACTAGCTTTGATGGCTCAAGAGCTACTTACGACGATTTTGGCAAAAGCTGGACTTCGCAATCCAAAAGCTTTCAAACCGTCCGTCTGTTTTGTCCCCGGCCCACTGGAGATATTTACGTCAATATATTGAATCATAGCGGAAGCTATAGTTCCCTTGACGCCGAGGACAACAGCTTCACTGGTTCCACGTTGTACAAACTGGCAAATGGCAGCAGTTCCTGGGGCAGTATGACTGCCGCCAGCCAACCGGAGCTGAATGGTACTAACAAGGCCAGGTACGTAAGTGGCATCGCTGATAACGGCTCAGGGACCGTCCTCGTAACAGCTACCACTGGAGAACTCGCCAAGGACGGAGGATATCTTCTCAATGAGAATGGACTTGCCAGGGGAAATGGAAGCATTGACGGTTCATATATCCCTACTGCCGGTATTACCTGGATTGACAGAAAATGGGAAGGACATAACGGCCCTGGAGTGTTTATCGCGGCGGCCACTAGCTTGAAAGACTATGTCCATCCTGTATTCGCTAGTAAAGACGGCAGCACCTGGCACCGCCTCCAGGGAGCAACAGGCAGATATCAAACCAGGAATTTCATCGATGTGTCGGATAAGACGGCTGGCATGAGCAATTCGAAACATCTAATACTGGCCGGCACCAGTAGCTACATTGATGGAAGTACATACAGAAATGCCGCTGGATATAATGAAATCGATGTTACAAACGAAGATTTAACCAAATGGTTCGTGAATACCAATCGAAATTCTTACTCTCTTGCCAACCTTGTCAACTATAATGTCAGCAATTTATCCGAATCGACAGTGGTGGGTATGTCGATACCAGGAAATGGCAGTGTTCTCTATGCATCCACGAGAAATAATGGAGTCTGGCAGCTAAATCTAGATGAGGAGAGGCCGCTTTGGACTCGTGAATAGGCAAGAATCCAGGAGCTGACAGCTGGCAGTTGCCTGGCGCATGGTATCATTGTACGAAGGAGAGCCAAAAAATCTAATTGAAAAGCAAGCATTATTGACGAGAAAAGCATATTGAAATCGAAGGCATTGCAACTAAGAACCCCGTGACTGAGAAAGACGAAAACCAAGAAGTTGATTATCTCGAAGTCGAGGCTTGGGACAATGTGGCAAAATCGATAATGGACGAAATAAAAGAAGGATTCTTGATTTCAGCGAGTCTGATCCAGGCTCAGGATTAGCCTGACTTCTCATCAAGCGGGGCCTCTAGCGCCTGCGCATCTTCCCTGCAAAAACCAAACGGAGTAAACAAGATTTCTTCTTAGAAGGATACGCTACTTATTTCCATGCCTGTATTTCTTGATTAAATCGAATACGTCAGTTAACTCCGGATTGGCTGAGAGATAATGCTCATCAATCTCCTTTTCTGTCAATCCTTCCAGTTCATGGCTGAGATAATGAATCCAGTAGTTGTCCTGTGGTTTGTCGATTACATGTTTTCGACACCAATAATCGGGAATGATTGGGAAAGGTTCGCGGTATGTGAGAATCTTGTAATCGTGAACTGCTATTCGCACGTCTTCACGTGGCAACCCCTTGTCTAAAACTGAGGAAAGGAGGTGGTTAAGCGTTCTGCCGGAATCGAATATGTCATCGGTAAAAAGCAACTTGTCGCCCCTCCTGAGATACTCTGGGTTATAGGTCCACCCATCGATTTTCACGCCTTCGTTTTCATGAATACCGGTGTAGGAACGGGCGACAACAGCGGCATAGAAGACTGGACTCCCCTTTTTGTTGACGAGTTTGAAAAACTCGCTCAGTATGTTCCCCATGTAGGCTCCGCCGCGCAGGGGCACATATATGACATCAGGCACAAAACCATCATCAAAGATTTGTTTGGCAAGTTTGAGAGCGTTATTTCTTACCACATCGCAGGGCAGGAATTCCTTGTTCAAGGATGTATTTTCACATCCGCTGGAGGCTGTGATAGGAGTTCGATTATCTCTCCATTGCGATATACACTTAGGCGATAATCTCGGGATTCGGAGTAGGCTTTGTAGAGATCTTCCAGCGAATCGATTTCGATATCGTTTACGGCCGTAATGACATCGCCAGCTCTAAGACCCAAGGCCTGTGCATAAGTTCTAGGATACACCTCGGCAACCGGCACACCGTGGATATCATCGGGTAAATCCATAGCTTGTCGTACGTCGGGCATCATCGGTGAAGGAACAAAGCCTGGCCTCACGTTGCTATGAAGCTCCCTCACTGCCGACTCTTCCCTTCTTTCAGCGATAGTTACGCCTATATCAAATTTCTCACCGAACCGATTAATTGCGAAAAGGGCTGAATCTCCTGGTATCTTTTCCCCAATTTTGTAGGTGAGTTGGAAAACATCGGAGTGTGGGATTCCGTCCAGAGCCTTGATTAGGTCTCCAGGTTTTATGCCGGCCTCATCGGCTGGGGACCCATCGAATACCTGATAAACCAGAACGCCCTCACTTTGCTCATAATCCAGAGACTCCGCGGCCTCCTTGCTGTAGGCTCCGAGACTTACACCAAGCCATCCATAGCTTATTTTTCCGGTGTCTATCAGTTGACGAAACATAGTTTTGACATTGTTTATGGGAATGGCAAAGCCCAAACCTATGCTTCCACGATTTGGCGTTGTTATGAAGGTGTTCACTCCTATGAGTTCGCCTCTGATATTCACAAGAGCGCCCCCGGAATTGCCCTGATTTATCGACGCATCAGTTTGAATGAATTCGTTGATGTTTCCCCGCGGCCCATTTCTTCGCCCCAGAGCACTCACGATTCCGGAACTAACCGAGCTTTCGTAGCCATAAGGGCTTCCGAAGGCCAGCACCCAATCCCCCACATACACCTCATCTGAATCTCCAATCCGAATTAACGGCAATTTACGTTCGCTTGAAGTGAATACCAGCAGCGCGAGATCTTTTCGCTTATCCACGCCAACTAATTCGGCCAGAAAGACAGTTCTATCGCTGAGCTCAACGGATATTTCCTTCGCATCCCCTATTACGTGTGAATTTGTTATCACATAGTAATCATCACCACGAGATTCAATAATAATACCACTTCCCAATCCCTCACTCTGACGAAATTGCGGTTCCTGTTCCTCAGGATCTTGAAAAAAATCATTCCATGGCAGCTCTCTGTCACCGTTTTCTTCCTCTATGCTTTCCGCTTTCACGGAAACCTCAACAATCGTTGGCGACACTTCGGCATTTATGATTCTAAATGCTTCCTGAACCATCTCAGCGGAACTATATGGTGAAGTCTCGGGGTTCTCCGCCAGTGCTTTGCGCGGAGGAAAACCATATGGTTTCAACAAGCTTGTCATTAAATAGGCGCTGTAACCAACCAATGCGCCGATTAGTAATCCAATGATTAAGTTTTTATGTTTCTGCATTAATCTCCCCGTGAAGTCAGTATTTCAGCACCCGTTTCGGTTATCAAAATGCTGTGTTCAAAATGGGCGCTTAAAGACCCATCGACAGTCACCACGGTCCAGCCGTCTTCCAAAATTTCAACATCCGGTGCTCCTGCGGTTATCATGGGTTCAACCGCGAGAACCATTCCCTGCCTCAACCTTGGATTCGAACCTCGTGATGGATAGTAATTCGGAATCTGAGGCTCTTCGTGAAGCGAAATGCCAACGCCATGGCCGCAATAACTATAGACAATACCATATCCATGTGGCTCGACAAATTCATTTATAGCCCTACCTATATCCTTTACACGGCCGCCGGGTTTGCACGCCTTTATCGCCGTTCCCAGGGATTGCTTTGTCACTTCAAGCAACTTCCGCGTTGATTCACTGAGAACCCCGACACCAAAGGTAATGCACGCATCACTGTAAAATCCATCGAGTACTACTCCAATATCACAGCCTACGATGTCTCCATCGCTCAAAGGTTCGCTATTTGGTATACCATGAATCACCTGATGATTTACAGAGGTACAGACAGACGAGGGAAAACCGCCATATCCCAAAAAAGCCGGCATACCACCGCCACCTTTGATGGTATCCGCAGCTATTCGATCGATATCCAGAGTTGTTATGCCACTCGATATCTGTTCTTCTATACGAACAAAGGTTTCCATAAGCAGGTTTGCAGAGTAACGAATGCCATCTTGCTGCATTTTGTTCTTAATAGTAATCATAAAACATTTACTAGAAACTCTGTAGCTCGAATGTTGTCAGGATTCAGTGTAATGGCCTCTTCTGCCACATCCCGAGATTCGATATCATGTCCAATGCTCTTAAGGACAACGGCACGCAGATAGAGTAACTCAGAACGATCCTCATTTGATAGATCTTTGGCAACTTCTTCGGCGAGAACTAAATCATCGAGCGCATTTCGAGCGAGCGTATTGGTTTTTTGTCTCAATGCGGCGCTCACCTGAGCCTGCATGGACATTCCTTTTTTCCCATAAGCGCGTAAGCCTTTTTGTTGTTTTGACAAATCATCTCGATTTTCCCTAATAAATTCAATGCGATCCATCAGGGTATCAGTGGAGACGCGCCCTATATCGATATTGCGTTCGAGAACATCCAGAGCCACAACCTCAAATAACTCAGAGAAATCGCCAGTTGCGGCATCTGGATACATCCCGATTATCTCATCCAATTCGCTCAAAGCAAGGATTGCAAACAAGGCGGAATCATGCAGCAGTCTCCAACTATTTCGCAATTTTGCCGCTTCTCTAAAATCCTCATAGGAGCTTGTCCCTCCTTGCTTCGGAGCAATTAAATCTACCAATGCCGCTCCCCTCACTGCGTCCGCAGCCAGGCGCCATGCCAAAATCCAGGTTTCATGGGGACGAAAATTCATGTATCGCTCAATCGCAATATCTATTGAAGAGAAATTCTTCCTCAAGCTCATATACTCCAATAAAAATGTTGCAATTATTTGAGCGTCTGTTTCATGTACTGTATGCCCTGCCGATGCAACTATTTCGAAGAGCTCCCAAAGCTGAGCTTCGTATAAGCGTGGGTTAACTATTTCCGGATCGATGGCGATTGCCGTGATTCTAAGTATAGGATCGTTGTTGGCTTCAATCGACTGCCTAACCAGTCGCCTGGCTAAGGCTGGCTCCGAATCGATATGCTTACGCGCCCAAACGGCTTTAATCTCGCTTTTATCCGGAAAGCGACTAAGGGCCTCGTTCAGAATTTCTTCCGATCGCTCTACGTTGCCAGCCATCTCTTCAAGGGAGGATAGATTTATCCAAATACGCCACGAATCGTCGTCCAACTCTGCGCCGCTGGAACTAACGATTTCCAAAGCCTCATTCCAGACATTTCGCGCCAAATCCCGGTATTCGGCTTTCTCCTGCATGCTATAGACTTCCCAATAAAGATAACCAAGCAATCCAAGATTTCGCCAAGAAACAGATCTCCGACGGCGACTCTCGTCAAGGCGTAGGGACAACCAATCGATCGCGCTATCCTTATATCCGGCATCCAAAGCAATTTCAGCCAATGCTGTGTATACGTTTCTGCTAGCCGGCAGTTTCTCATCCGACCACCTTCGGGCGCCTGACATCAAAATAACTGCCATCTCATATGCCTTTTCAGAGTTGCCGTTTAGCATGTAAAGGAGTGCTGCATCATAACTTAGCTCGGCAGATTCGGTTAGCAGAGCTATTCTGGAAAAAAGTTCAGGATCGGAACTTTGATAATTCCCGCTTACAAATCGCTTTATGCGATCATCTCCAGGCAGATTTTTGAGTCGAATTTCGGCTGCCAAAGAAGACCATTTACCGCCCGAAAGCAATTGGACATGCCTGGAAGCCTTGGAAAGTTTGCCTCCACGGAACAAACCCCACAGCCAATAAGCCAGGAAGTCTTCATCGTCAGCGTTTGCCGATGCTCCCCGCCCGGCAAGCACAGTGAATAGCCGGTAATCAGACGGCCGGGCATTTGCCGGTATTGACTCCGCGGCAATCGAGAGCACCTGTTTCCAATCTGCGGAAGAAATGGCTCTTCTCGAGGCTCTTAGTAATTCACGGCGAAATTCGAGTTTCGAATCACTTTGAAGTGCTAATTCTGTCGATGAAATCAACTCGTCAAAACTATCTTCACTCGAACTTCGAAGTAAGAAAAGCAAGACTGCGACAGCAAGAGCCACCAGCAACAATAGAATTGCGAGCAATTGAAGTAAGCGACGATCAGCATTCATGTATATTAAGATAGAGGCGCTTTGTTAATGCCGTCAAGAACACCGTTTATGAATCGATACGATTCGTCAGATCCAAACGCTTTAGCTATCTCCACGGCCTCGTCGATGGTTACCGAGGGGGGGATGTCCTGCAGAAAAATCAAAGCGTATACACTCGTCCTCAAGTTAGCCAGGTCTACCTTGGAAAGCCTCTCAAAACTCCATTTTTCCAAATGTTTTTTAATCCGCTTATCAATGCTCTCGATATTCTCAACCGTTCCAATAACTAGAAGTGAAGCAAATTCCCGGGTGGCCTCGCCAGGTTCTGTTTCAAGCCATGCAAAATTCAACAGCTCATTAAACGGAGGCTTTGATTCCTCCCAGGCATAGAGCGATTGAAATGCACAAATCCTAGCCTGTCGTCGCGAACCCATTTTGAACGCTTACTTGTAATCCCCGAAATAGTTTATCGTTGCACGTTTCCTGAGTTCCGCAATGGTAACTTGAGCAACCCTTTCAAATACCTCCTGATATTGAGCGGCATAAACAACTTTCTCCAAATACGAACGCACCTCCGAGTCGTTTTCCGGCAGGAGTTGTGCTGGTTTTTTTTCTGCTATTTGCACAATGTGATATCCGAGATTGGATTTCAGAACCTTGCTAATCTCACCTACCTTCAAGGAAAAAATATTGGCAATGAACTCAGAGCCATAAAGCTGATCCGCAATCTCATCCCCCGCCATAACCGGACCTATTATCCCTCCCCTAAATTTAGAAACTTCGTCTTCAGATTCAGAAATAACAAGCTCTTCAAAGGTTGCAGATGAGTTAATCAAACGATTATAAGTGTTCTTTGCCTTCTCGTTCTTTGCCCTGGACCCTTCGGGGTCGCTTTCACTCGTATCAAAAAAAATGTGATTGAACCAGACTGAATCCTTTATGAGAAACTCGCTCAGTCTCCGCTGATACTCATTGCTCAGGCTTTCCTCGGTTGGCGCGGGTATCGATTTGAGAGTTTCCTCGTTATTCAGAGATATATACTTCTCGACAAGCAATTGATCGCGCACTGTCTCCTCATATTCTTCAAGGCTTATACCCTGTTCTTCAACAACTTGCCGATATTGTTCTTTATCCGTAAGAACCGCGCCCGGCGGTATATAGCCCAAAACAATGAGCTGCTGCGACAGAAGCGCCATTCCGGCCTGTTCAACTTCCGCATCGCTTACATTTACCTTCTTATCGGATGCGGCCGCCTGTAGCAAGATAACTTGATCTATAAGCTGATCCAAAACAACTTTTTTCTCTTCCGTGGTTAAAGCGCGGCTCTGCTGTTGCTCTATGACCTGGATTGTTTTATCAAGCTGATGGCCTGAAATGGGTTCGGTTTTCTCCAATCTCACTGTGGCAACAGCCATATCCTGCGCCGCAGAGCCAAAAATCACAAGGGACGCCAGCGCGCCGGTTAAGAAATTTCTCTTCATAATAGTCCTCATTACTCATTCCATCTCGCCGAGCACAAAGCATCACATCTTTGATTTCTCAATACGCAATCTGGAACCTATCGCTTCGGCTTCTGCCGCAGTACCGAGAATATCGGAAGTTTTAAGATACATACCCTCTTTTTCCATAGTCTTCATCAATGAAGCAAGAAGCTTTCTTCTTCGTAAACCATTTCTCCCAACGAAGGCATAGCATCTTTTACCAGTGAGCTGGCCGGCAGTTCCCAGAAAAGCACTTAGCAATTCAGGTACAGTTTTCGAAAAAACTGAAGCGGCTACTGTGCCAACAGCAATGTATGAAAAGAGGGTTGGCAACAACTCTGTTTTGGCGTTCACGAGCGTAACCTCATGTCCCTGCCGTTCGATTCCTCTCACTAAACCCTTGACTGTATTGCCAAAATTTTCCGAATTATTCGGATTCAGATAAACTACTGCAACCCTCAGAGATTTCTCCTCGATGCTATGGTTGTTCCGGCTGTTCCGGCTGTTCCAGGAACCAATCCTGCTCTATCTCGCTTTCGGCGCGAGATTCACCGATGACATTATCACTGTCTCCGGATTTATAGGCAATTGCAACTGCGAGAGACGAGAGCATAAACAGGACACCAAGAACTGATGTGGCCTTAACCAGGACGCTTACACCGACAGCGCCGAACGGGGTGGCTCCGCCCCCCCCAAAGAGTCCGCCAAAGCCCTCACCCTGCTCATCCTGCAGCAGAACCAGAGTTATTATCAAAATCGCGGCAGCGGCAAAAACAACAAGAAAAAGTGTTCCTACAATACCCAAATTTATCTCCTAACTAACTTTCGTATTGAATGTCAAAATTCTCGCAAAGGAATTTGCTTCCAGAGAAGCTCCACCCACCAAGGCGCCGTCAATGTTTTCTTGCGCCATTAGCTCGGCCACGTTCTCCGGTTTTACCGAGCCGCCATATTGAATCACGGTTGAATCCGCAACATCTGTAGAGTATAGCCCGGCCAATTTACCTCGACAAGCCTTATGGACGGCCTCCGCGTCACCGGGGCTTGCTGTTTTTCCGGTGCCGATGGCCCACACCGGCTCGTAGGCAATCACCACATTCGACATCAAACTGCTTCTGATGCCCGAAAGTCCAGCCTCAATCTGCTCGAAACAAATGCTCTCTATCTCGCCATTTTCTCTTTCTTCCAGAGTCTCTCCTATGCAGAGTATAACACCCAAATCGTGTTCGAGCGCGAGTTTCACTTTCTCATTGATTAATGTGTTAGTCTCGCCATAAATGTGACGTCGTTCGCTGTGTCCAAGAATTACATATCTTACTCCCAGCGTCTTCAGCATGAGCACAGATGTTTCGCCTGTATGCGCTCCTGATTCAACGGAAGCCATATTCTGAGCAGCCAGCATAACATCGGAGCCCTTCAGCTTCTCCGCAACAGAAGGCAGGCAGACAAAAGACGGGGCCACCATTGCCTGCGTGTTCATTCCCCTATGCATTCCCTTAATCAAGCCGGCCAATTCGGAGGCCTCAACTGGCATCAGATTCATTTTCCAATTACCGCATATAAGATATTCCCGCGACACAATTACTCCTTAAGCACTGAAACTCCCGGCAGTGCCTTGCCTTCAAGGTATTCCAATGAAGCGCCGCCGCCGGTTGAAACATGGTCGATGCTGTCTGCCAGTTTGAATTTATTAACGGCGGCAACAGAATCTCCGCCACCCACAATCGTGGTTCCTCTGCATTCGGCAAGAATTTGAGCTACCTTCAAGGTTCCCCTGGCAAAGGCCTCAAATTCAAAAACCCCCATTGGGCCATTCCAAATCACAGTTCTGGCATCGGCAATTAATCTGCTAATCGCCGAGATGGTTTTAGGACCGATGTCCATTGCAATTTTCCCTTCAGGAACATCTACGCTATCAACGTACTCAGGTGTCGCCTGAGTGCTGAAATCACTGCCCACCACATGATCGAGCGGGAGAAGCACTTCCGCATTTCTCTCCCTGGCGCTCGCCAGGAATGACCTCGCAGTGTCGACGTACTCAATCTCTACAAGAGAATTTCCAATTTGACAGCCCTGCGTCTTCAAAAAAGTGTAGGCCATGCCACCAGCAATGACAAAAACATCTGCCCGCAATGATTCAAGAACAGCAATCTTGGACGACACCTTGGCACCGCCTATAATCGCCACAAAGGGAGTTGGTGGATTTTCAAGAATCTCATCGAAAATTCTGCACTCCTTTTCCATCAGCAGCCCGGCAGCCGATGGCAGCATTTTCGCAATTCCTTCTGTGGATGCATGAGCACGATGGGCCGCTCCAAAGGCATCATTTATATACATATCACCAAGTTCTGCCAATTCGGAACAGAATTCCACACTGTTGTCCGTTTCCCCGCGGTAGAACCTGGTATTTTCCAGAAGCAGTATTTCACCCGGCTTCAATCCCCTGGCAAGGGCCACAACCTTCTCTCCAATTACATCCGGGGCCATAATTACTTTTGCCCTGGTGATTTCGGCTAAGTGATCTTTAAGCAAGGAGAGGCTGAACTCTGGATCTACCCGCCCCTTGGGCCTCCCAAGATGGCTCATTATAACAAGAGAGGCCCCTTTATCCAGGAGGTACTTCAAAGTCGGAAGGGCGGCAAGCATGCGAGTATCGTCCATTATCCTTCCATCTTTCAAGGGGACGTTAAAATCCACCCGAACCAGAACTCGCTTGCCTCTCGGATCCATATCTTTAATCGTTCTAATTGACATATCCTTCCCAACCGGTATCAGCCCCGTTGCTTGTACATCGAGACCGTCGAATTTTTGCATACATCATATTATACCTGGACCATCTGTGCGAGCTATTCTATACGATTTCCCAAGACATATCGACAACCCATGTTCATGGAAGCAAGCTATGTTTTCACCAGGCCTCTTTGTGAATCGAACGTTGAAAATGTATGGCTATTGCTGGTTGGAAGCCGAACGAGTCCCCTGAATCCGGCCTATGATGAGGCAATTAGGGTATGGCAAGTAGTTGTGCGCGAAAGGCCGGGTCTGGTGTGAAGTAGTCTTCTGTCTCTGTTTCGGGCACAGGCAATTGGAAGAGCTCATCCCCGGGGCCAATGAAGTCGAAATCTCCCTCGCGTTCAAAAATGCCCTCGCTAAGCGGTTCCGAGACTTCGCTGATTTCCACCGTACCCAAAAAATCATCCCTTCCATAGGTAATACCCCCTTCTCCTGTGCTTGGCAGCCCCGAACCGCTACGTAAAACTATCCACAAATCTCGCGTTGCAATACCATGCCAGGACCCCTTGTTCATCAGCACATATTCCCCATTCACCTGCTCAATCCTCATCAGTCTCGGGATGCTGGCATTTAGAGTGTTGGAGAGCTGATGAAGGCTATCTGTCACCCTATCCTGCCCGGTTCGAAGTTCATTGAACTGCTTATAGAGTTCGCCGGTTCGGGCGATATACAAATTCGCACTGGCGCTAAAGGTTCGTTCAGTTTCAAAAAATCGGAGGATTACAAAATAATCGAGATTCGAATCGCGTGATTCCTTGAATGCCTGGCTGAAATCCCCCGTCATCTTCAGAGTTGGATTCCTGCCGCTGGCATCAGCTGAAACTTCGATATCTGGATGGAGGTCCAGAAGGTCGGCAAAATACAAACCAAGTGTGGTTTGAGCACCGCTATGGATGGGAAGAGAATTGCCGCTGGGCATCACATACACCGCCACTTCCCATTCGGCCGAGGGCAGTATCCACGGATCGTTTATTCCCCATTTGACGGCCAAGCCATCCTTCTCCGAGTGCCTGTATGAATCCAATTTGTCCTTCAACATTGAATACTCGGGGTTGGATTGAGGTATATCCATCAGTGCCACACCCAGACTATCGCTATAGTGCTCCGCATATCCCATCTTCCCAAGTATATTTAAGTAACCCATCCAGGCATCCGGATTGTACTTATCTATCAAACGAGCTCGCCGATATTCGTGATACGCGCGATTGTAGAAAAATCCTTCTTCGTAAGCCTTTCCCCTATCTAAGTGCCAGGATGCAGACTCAATACGCTGTTCTTTGAATCCACCCGCGTTGAACATCAGATAGCTCTCCTTGAACATTCTCGCTATTTCATCATCGCTTCGTATCATGAGAAGATGACTCAGCGTGTCCTGAGCCTCATTTTCCATCGACAAATCACGATAGGCCCGGGCAAGCAGATAAAGCGCCTTTGTCGTATCAAGATTTGGCAACCTCTCAAGGGCTCCAATAGCTGCCGCGGGATCGCCATTGCGCAGGGCAATCTCAGCATCGATAAGTCCCAGGAGTGAGTAGCGTTCGTTGTCTGATTCTCCAACCATGGACTTTGCTTTGTCTAAATGCTCGACGACTGATTCCCATTCTTCATATAAGGCAAAATGTTCAATCGCCACGATTCTAACCGTGAAATTATCAGGGAAGAGTTTCAAGGCTTGCTGGATAATTCTATCCGAACTCGACTTATCCCGTGATTTGTCGTGCAGCAAAACCAGTTGCAGCATTGCACGCCGATCTCCAGGCGAATACTGCAAACTTCTATAAAACGCATTCTCTGCAAGCTCTTGCTGGCCAGTAATCGCGTATAACTCCGCAAGTCCACTGTTGGCCTGCGCATCATGCGGTCGAATCGCAATCAGCTCTCTGTAAATATCGGCTGCCAAATCGAAATGGCCCAATGCGGTTTGAATTCGTGCATCAAGCAAACGCAAATCGCGCCGACCTCCCGCAAAGGGCCGAGCCTGTTCAATCTCCTCTGCCGCTACTTCATATTCAGAGAGTTGAAACAAAGCTTCGGCCATTCCAAGCCTCGCCTCTACGTAAGCCGGATTCGTTCTCAGAGCGTTGCGAAACGAATCGATGGCACTGTAGGGATTATCAATTGACAATGCTTTCATGCCTTCGTAGTACAGATTTCTCGCGCTTTTCGGGGTTTCTGAATACACAGTGTTTGAAACGAGGAACAGAACGCAAATTGCGGCTTTGCAAGTCAGTTTTCGGCTCATTTGGCTTTCGGATTCCTGAAAACTTTGACTAATCTTATCTTGTGCCCCTCAACGGACTGAATTATAAATGAAAGATCCCTCCAAGTGGTTTTTTCTTGTTCATTTGGTATTTTGCCGAATAGATCAAAAACAAATCCACCGAGCGTATCAAAGTCTTCCGTAGGAATTTCGCTGCCTATTTCATCATTTATGCTCTCCAGATTCATTCTCGCATCGCAAAGCCATTCGTTTTCGCCAACACGAACGATTGCCTCATCTTCGTTATCAAATTCGTCCTGAATATCTCCCACTATTTCCTCAAGTATGTCTTCCATGGATATTATTCCCGAAACACCTCCGTATTCATCCACCGCGACAGCGATATGAACTTTTCTCTGCTTCATCTCCTTCAACAGCGAATCAAGCTTCATACTCTCAGGGACAAAATAGGCGGGACGCAGGATGTTGGAAATCACTATGCTTTCCCCTTTTACGAAAGACGGGAGTAAATCTTTCACATAAATTATCCCAACAACGCTGTCTATAGTGCCATGATAAACTGGAAATCTCGAGTGGCCCGATTCGATAATCCTCGCCAACGATTCCTCTATTCTGGCATCTTCCGTTATGAAGACTGTATCAATCCGTGGAATCATCACCTCTTTAACTGAGGTGTCGGATAATTCAACAATCCCTCGAACCATGCCCTTGCCATCCTCATCCAAACTCTTGAGTTCTTCTGTTTCGATCAGAACGCCTCGTTTTTTCTCCTTTCTCGATCGGAAAAACTTTCTAATACTGGGAATCATCGGCAGTCTATCGCAATGCCACGGGTTTCGGCCAGGAGGTCTTCCTGCATCTTCAGCATTCCAATGCTATAATCATTTTCCAAATGATCCTGCCCATCTAAGTGCAATATCCCATGGATAATTACTCGGCGTAGTTCATCATCGAGGGTATTGCCTAGTTCCTGGGCGTTGCTTGTGATTTTTTCAAGGGAAATCATTATATCTCCGGCCCCTTTTGGCATTCCCGGAACAGCGGGCACCTGTTCGCCTTCGTCCTGAACGAAGCTTAGCACATCAGTTGGCGAATCCAGGTTTCGCCACTGCCTGTTATACTTTCTGATTTCAGCATTGTCGGTGATAACAAGTCCAAGTTGCCAATTAACAGCGCCAATTCGAGATAGAATTGCCCTGATAAAAATTTCCAGGCGAGTGAGATTCAAAGACTTAGTGTTTGTTTTCAGAAATATATCAAGTTGATTCAACGCTAAGCTCCCTTATCCCTGGGGTATTCGATTCTCGTATGAAAATGGCCCGTTAATACACTTACAAAGGTGTTTTTTATTACCTCAAGTTCCCGCAGAGTTAGTTCGCACTCGCTGAGTTCTTCGGTGCGAAAACGCTCCATTATCAAATCCCATACATACTTCTCCAGCTTTGCCAGAGTCAGTCGTTTTGATGCACGCGTCGAAGCCTCGGCATAGTCAGCCAGCATTACTACAGCAGCCTCACGACTTGCCGGCTTTGGTCCGCCGTAGGAGAAATCATTCGGACTAGCCTCGACGTTTCCCTCTGCATTCAAAGCCCTGTCGTAGAAATATCTAATTACACTGGTTCCATGATGTTGCTCAATAATCGCCAGAACCTCATCAGGCAGACGCAGCTCTCTTCCCTTCTCCATACCGATTTTCACGTGGGATTTTATCACCGCCACAGATAGGGTGGCCTTTAAATCGTCATGACGATTCTCGCCTGTTTGGTTTTCGACAAAATATTCAGCCTGATCAATTTTCCCGACATCATGGTAATAGGCTCCCACTCTTGCCAGCAGCCCATCGGCGCCAATCGCATCACAGGCCGTCTCGGCCAGGTGGGCAACATTGTGTGAATGGATATAGGTTCCCGGCGCTCTCAGCCTCATCCGCTTCAGGATTGGAATATTTTGGTCGGACAGCTCCATAAGACGAAATGTTGTAGCTGTATTTAGAACATGCTCCAACAACGGCAGGAAGGCTAGACTGAGAATTCCGGTAAGCAACCCGTTGGATGCAGAGTAAGCCGACGTAATAAATATAGCTTTCATGGGTTTTCCGAATAAGAGGCCGGCCAAAATTGTGGTAATCGCCATGATTAAGGCCAATCTGGGACCTGCTTTCAGCAGACTCGTTCTGGTTTCTCTTTTGCCAACAACCAGGGCACCAGAGATACCTGCAGACATGGTTATCAAGAAATCATAGCTGCCATTTGATGTTAAGAAGAAAAACAAGCATCCCATAAGAATCGAAGTAAGAACGGCAACACGCCTATCCCGAAGCAGTTGAGCCAGAAGAAGTGTGAATAGGGCGGTTGGCATAATAACCGAGATTCCATTTTGGAACTCGATCAAGGCAGAGAAAACGGAGGATAGAAGAAGATACTTCCCGCAAAGGATTATATACATCCAGCGAGTCTTGGCATTGCCCAGCGAAACATTGAAAGTTCGAGCGATAACCAATCCCAAAACAAATATAAATGCGAGATACAGCAGAGGATCGATGAAAGCATGATAATCCCGTCGACTGCGCAGGGCCTCCAGAGCACGGTATTGTTGTTCTGATACAACTGTTCCGGCCACTAGAAGCTTTGTTCCTTTCGGATACGAAATTGTAACCAGTTTGGTCGCCTCTTCGGCCTCATCTCTATTCTTCTCAGTCAACTCAACGTTAAGATATCCGTTTGGCTCGGCAAAATAGCTTACCATGGCCACTACGAATTCAACATCGCCGGAAGGAAATGGTTCCAATTCCTCAACAGCCCTTATTTTCTCTGGAAGGTTCCCGGGTACTGTCAACGAATCTCGAGCGAGTCTCACCCTCCTCTCGGGTAGAGTTTCATTGTATACCACTTCTATGATTCCCGATACCGAAGCGCTCTTATCGACTTTGAAGATTCCTCCGGCTTGAATCAATTGCAAAGTATCCTCGGTAATTTTCAGCAGTTTATTCAGCTCGACTTCACTTCGTGACACTCCTTCTTCAATTACATTCGCCGCACCAGGGAATTCCGCCCGCAAAGCCGGTTTGTTCTCCGCATCCGAGCGCTCGGAAATCGACGGCCCTAACAGCGAAACAAACCTACCATATCTTTCCAAAACTGAATCAGTTATCTCAGACCGAACGAAGTAGATGGGCGGTATAAGTCTACGGTTTAGATCGACAACTTTTTTTGTCGCTTCCACATCGATAAAACTGAAATCGCGATCCAAATAGAAATCGTCTGTAACTAAATCGCCCTCTTCATATTTTAGCGCCCTCTCACGCGATAATAAGAAGCGAGTTTGCTCCACCCCAATCAGAACCAGCGATGCCAATAACCATCCCACTACAACTGAAATCCAGACGTTCCTTGCGACAGGAATTCTTGTGGCCAGTCTCTTTCTCCAAAGACTAATTGTTGTTTTCGTAGGCATCTACTATCTTTTTCACCAAGGGATGTCTCACAACATCTGACGAGGTGAACTCAGTAATAGCCACCTCATCTACGCTGCCCAGAATGCGGACTGCCTCGTAGAGTCCAGATTGACGCCCGGAAGGTAGATCCACCTGAGTCATATCCCCGGTAACGACGGCTCGTGATCCTTCGCCGAGTCTGGTAAGAAACATCTTCATCTGTTCCATAGTTGTGTTTTGGGCTTCATCGAGTACGATATAGCAGTTTTTCAAGCTCCGTCCCCGCATATATGCCAGCGGTGCGACTTCGAGTTGGTTGGAATTTCTGATTCGCTCCAGTTGATCTGATTCCAACAAATCTTCAATGGCATCATAGAGGGGTCTAAGATAGGGGGCGAGTTTCTGAGTCAGATCGCCCGGGAGAAAACCGAGACTTTCCCCAGTTTCCACCACCGGCCGGGTTAGAATAATTTTGCGCTTTTTTTTCAGGAAGATTTCCGTCAGGGCTTGTGCAATTGCAAGGTAGGTTTTCCCAGTTCCCGCTGGTCCGACACTGAAAACCAAATCGTGGGTAGACATCTGACGGATATAAGCGGCCTGAGCCTGACTTTTGGGATAAATTCGCCTGCTCGATCCTGGAATAGCGACGA
>Ga0209150_1000082_pt1 | contig 37318 bp, 44 predicted proteins | sample WorMetTyACAVOLI3_FD_187424 | JGI IMG/M metagenome (GOLD analysis project Ga0209150, IMG submission 187424) | Marine gutless worms symbiont microbial communities from Max Planck institute for Marine Microbiology, Germany - Olavius algarvensis... ... | reverse complement strand
AGTTCACCTGAGTTTCAATTGGCTTTTGATGGCGGCAGCACTGCCACGCAAAACTCATTAAATGGCCATGGTCAAGTGGTTCGGGTTTTCAATGAGGACTTTGTCCGGGACAACCTGCGTTTCATTGTTGATGACGAGCAGACCATTAATCCATTCGCCATCTTGGGTGAAGACAATACAAAGCTTGAGGAAGAAATTGAAAAGCATGAAGCCGAACTTGGCAGCGAAGAGGACAAGTCTGGACTGCTGGGTGAACTTCTCGGGGCTGAAGAAAAATTCAAAAAAGCCCGAAAAGACCATGGCGACAAGTCATCAGAATTGAAGGGAAAGTTACGTGATAAAGCCAATAAGGCAGGCACTGGAATTAAGCACAATAAAACGTTTGGTGATGCCAACTACAATGTTTCTAAAATAGAAACAGACATCTCGACTGTCAGTAAAGACACTTATCCTCCGCTTACTGATGAGCAGGTGGGCAAGTTTCACGACCTCCTTAGAGAAGAACCCAAACCGGAGATTGCGGAATCATCATCATTTAACCTTCAATACACTGAGATCACTTCAAAGGCTAAAGAGCTAATTGAAAAAAAGATTCAGGCATCTGATCCAATTCAGGAATTGCTAAACGATGCTGCTCTGGCAACATGGGTGAGAAATGGTCGGGAGCATCATAAGGGAAAAAGGGACAAGTGTGCATTTTGCGGTAACGACCTCCCTTCGGACCTATGGGAAAAACTGGACAAGCATTTTAATCAGGAGTCTGAAGGACTTCGTCAAGCATTGGAAACCTTGCTTGGATTGATTGAACGTGAGCGATCCAGAGTTCCTAATCTACTGAAAATCAAAAACTCGGATTTCTACTCTAACTTTGCAGCTAACTTGGATTTGTGGGCAGAACAGTTATCGACCTTATCAACGTCTTACATTGAGAGTCTGGATTCTACAAAAGAACAGATCGAAAAACGAAGAGATGACATTTTTACGCCTCTTGAATTTAATGCACCTGATTCGGTTGAAAAAGATTTAGATGCGGTCAGAGATTCGTATGAGCAACTCAGAAACGAATCCAACCAGTTTACAGCTTCACTAAGCGCCGAGCAATCTAAAGCTCGTGCGGCTCTACTCCTCCATGAAGTCTATACATTTATAAACTACATTAAGTATGGAGACGAGTGTACGGCCATTAAGGCACTGAATGAGGCTATGGACAAAGCGGAAGAAGCTAAAAACACCATAAAAGAAAAAGTTGATGCAAAACGAGAAAAGATCGCTGAACTGAAGGCCCAGTTAAAAGATGAAAGCAAGGGAGCTGACCGGGTAAACTATTATTTGAACAATTTCTTCGGCCACCAGTCTCTCTCACTCAAAGCCATTGAAGAAACCCTCGGGGACGCGTCATCTGGATATCGGTTTGAGGTAACTCGAAATGACAAAAAAGCATTCCACCTCAGCGGGGGCGAATGCAGCCTGATAGCTTTCTGCTACTTCATGGCCAAGCTTGAAGACATAGAGACTAAAGGCAGCCAGCCGATCATCTGGATCGACGATCCTGTCTCCAGCTTGGATGCAAATCATATTTTTTTTGTCTACAGCCTTATTAATGCCGAGATTGCAACGCCGGAGAAATATGAAGATGGCGGTGAGATAAAGGAACGTGATCGTTTTAAGCAGCTATTTATTTCGACTCACAACTTGGACTTTTTGAAGTATCTGAAGCGGCTTCCCGGTGCTTTGAACAAAAACAAGTCTCAATACTTTATCATTACCCGAACGGATCAAGTCAGTGACATTACATTGATGCCGCGATACCTGAAAGACTACGTCACAGAGTTCAATTTCCTGTTTCATCAAATTTATAAGTGCGCCCACGCCCAGATCAAGTGTGATGAAAATCATGATTGCTACTACAACTTTGGGAACAATGCCCGGAAGTTTCTTGAAGCATTCTTGTACTACAAGTACCCCAATGCCGTGGAGAAAGATGACAAGTTGGCGCGTTTTTTCGGTGATGATGCATTGGCCACATCATTAACGGATCGTATAAACAATGAGTTCTCCCATTTAGCGGGTGTATTTGAGAGAAGTGTTTTACCTATTGATGTTCCAGAGATGAAGACCACAGCAAACTTCATTTTGCGGAAAATTAAGGAAAAGGACCCCGATCAGTACGCGGCCCTACTTCAAAGCATCGGCGTGACCGAGGAACCTGCTGAAGAGCTTCAAACAGCAGTGGGGGCTCAATGAAAATCCTCCACACATCAGACTGGCATTTAGGCCGCTCCCTTTACGGACGGAAACGCTATGAGGAGTTTTCAGCGTTTCTGGATTGGCTGGTTCAAACCATTGAAGATGAAAAGGTTGATGCTCTGCTTGTTGCCGGTGATGTGTTCGATACCAGTACGCCCAGCAACCGGGCGCAGGAGCTTTACTATCGCTTTCTCTGCCGGGTTGCGGCATCCTGCTGCCGTCATGTTGTGGTTGTTGCCGGGAATCATGATTCGCCGTCATTTCTGAATGCCCCGAAGGAACTGCTTCGGGCGCTGAATGTGTATGTGGTCGGCTCCATGACCGATGTATTGGAGGATGAGGTCTTTATTCTTCATACAGATGACAAGCCGGAGGCCGTTGTCTGTGCTGTGCCTTACTTGCGAGATAAGGATATCCGCACGGTCGAGCCGGGAGAAACCATCGATGATAAAAACGCCAAGCTCGTTGAAGGACTGAAAAACCATTACTCCGATGTTTGTGCGATTGCCGAACAGAAACGAGCCGAATTCAAAAGTGCCGGGCATGAAGGTATTCCCATCGTTGCCATGGGCCACCTCTTCACGGCAGGCGGCAAGACCGTTGACGGTGATGGTGTCCGGGAACTTTATGTGGGATCGCTGGCACATGTCGGTGAAGATGTTTTCCCCTCGTCAATCGATTACCTCGCCCTCGGGCATCTGCATGTTCCTCAGGCGGTCGGCAGCGCGGAGCACATCCGCTACTGTGGTTCGCCCATCCCAATGGGCTACGGCGAAGCGACTCAGGAAAAGAAGATCGTGCTCATAGAGTGGGGCAGCACCATGCCAAATATCCAAGAGCTCCCCGTACCGTGTTTTCAGGAGCTGGTCCGCATTGTCGGATCGCTGGATGATATCCATGCCAAGCTGGAGGAACTCAAAAAGGAAGAAAGCTCTGCTTGGCTTGAGATTGAATACACCGGCAACGACATCATCGGCAACCTGCGCGAGATGCTCGACGAGGCCATGGCCGACTCTGCCATGGAAATCCGACGGATCAAAAACCGTCGCGTCATGGACCGGGTGATCAGTACGGCCCGAGAAGATGAAACCCTCGATGATCTGGATGCCGGGGATGTTTTCACCCGCTGTCTGGATGCTTTTGAGGTGCCCGATGAAGACCGTGAGGAACTGACGGACTCCTATAACGAAATAATCAAGGATTTGATGGAGGAAGATATAAATGCCGAATAAATCAAAAAAAGAACCACCGTTAAATCCCGATGACCACGGATTGGAACCGGCTAAAGGGCAGTTTCTGGTTTATCAGGCAGAAGATGGCAAACTGAAGCTGGATGTGCGGTTTGAGGATGAATCGGTATGGCTAACCCAGCAGTTGATGGCAGACCTGTTCCAAAGCTCCAAGCAGAACGTAAGCCACCATATTAACTCGATTTATGAAGAAGGCGAACTCCAGCCGGAGGCAACTGTCAAAAAATATTTGACAGTTCGATCCGAGGGAAATCGCCAGGTCAAACGCATGCTGGATTATTACAATCTGGACATGATTATTTCTGTTGGATATCGGATAAAAAGCCATGTTGCCACACGTTTCCGCATCTGGGCTACCCAAAAGTTGACCGAGTTTATCAAAAAAGGATTTGTGCTGGATGACGAGCGACTGAAAAACCCGGATCTGCCTTTTGATTACTTTGAAGAGCTGGAACGGCGCATTCAGGACATCCGTACCTCTGAGCGCCGTTTTTATCAGAAAATTACCGATATTTACGCCACCAGCATCGATTACGATCCAACGCTGGATATCAGCATTGAGTTCTTCAAAACCGTGCAGAATAAAATGCACTGGGCGATCACGGGGCAGACGGCGGCGGAAATCATTCATTCCAGAGCAGATGCCGACAAACCGAACATGGACTTGACCAATTACCGTGGTGCTAAAGTCCGCAAACAGGATGTGACAATTGCCAAAAATTACCTGAATGAGGAGGAATTAGCCGCACTGAATAATCTGGTTGAACAATATCTCATCTTTGCTCAGGGGCAGGCCATGCGCCGTGTCCCAATGCACATGAGCGATTGGATTAAAAAGCAGCTTCATGACCCTCAACGACCGGGATATTCTTACGCATGCCGGTAAAATCTCCCATGAAATGGCCAGACAACTGGCGGAAGGTGAATATGACAAATTTCACACCAACCGTCTGACTGAATCAAGTAAACAAATCAGTGACTTTGACAAAGTGGTTAAGCAAATTGAATCTACGAAAAAGAAAGGGGCAAAATCATGAACAATACTCTTTCGTGGTTTAAAAATATCTGTGTTTATCAGTGTCTACCTGTGGTTTTGTCGTCATGAAGATACTTGAACTGCGATTTAAGAACCTCAACTCCCTCTATGGTGAATGGGTAATAGACTTTACCGATCCCGAATATGTATCCAACGGCATCTTTGCTCTGACCGGTCCGACCGGTGCGGGCAAGTCGACGATTCTTGATGCCGTCTGTCTGGCCCTGTATGGAGCCACGCCCCGCCTTGGAAAAATCACCAAGAGCGGGAATGAGATAATGTCCCGCCAGACCGGTGAATGCTATGCCGAGGTACTCTTTGAATCCCAGGCTGGCCGATTCCGCTGCCACTGGGAACAGCGCCGGGCACGGAAAAAGGCTGAAGGCAACCTGCAGGATCAGGAGCACCAGATTGCAGACGCCGATACCGGTAAACCAATCGAAACCAAGAAAAGCCTTGTTGGCGGTGTCATTGAAGAAAAAACCGGGATGGACTTTGACCGTTTCACCCGCTCCATTCTGCTGGCACAAGGCGGCTTCGATACCTTCCTCAAGGCTGACGTTGAGCAGAAATCCAAGATACTCGAGCAGATCACCGGTACCGAGATTTATTCGGAAATCTCACGCCGGGTCCATGAGCGTCAACGTGACGAGCGGGAAAAGCTGAACCTCCTGAACGCTGAAACATCAGGCATTGTGATTCAGGAGCCGGAACAGGAAAAGGAAATTCAGGATGATCTTACGGCCAAGCAGAAACAGGAGATTGAGCTTGCCGAAAAATCAACCGAAACCGGGAAGGCCATCACATGGTTGACCACTATTGATAACCTGAAAAAGGAGATTTTTAGTCTTACAGATGAAGCCGCCAAGCTGAAGGCCGATACTGAGGCGTTCAAGCCGGAACGGGCCAAACTTGAACAGGCCGTTAAAGCCACGTCACTGGACGGAACATACGCAACGCTCACATCCCTCCGCAAGCAGCAGGCTGACGATCAGACCTCCTTAAAAACGGATGAAGCCGCACTTCCAGAACTGGAAACATCGGCAAACACACAAGCTGAGGCGCTTAAGGCTGCCGAACAAATTACCCTCAAATCCAAAGAGGATCTCAAAACAGCCGCCCCGTTGATCCAAAAAATCCGGTCACTGGACCAAAAAATTGCCGAACAGACAAAGACTGTATCGGAAGGTGCTGATGCCTGCATCAAGGGAGCCGCAAAGATTGAGACCGACAAGCAGGCCCGGTTGAAGGAACAGGAAAAACGGACTGCCGCAGAGAAAACATTGGAGGCTGCGGAGCTGTACCTCAACGAAAACGCCCGGGATGAATGGCTGATCAGTGGACTGGCCGGAGTTGAAGAACAATTCGGCAACCTGCTCGCCAAACAGCAGGAGATTACGCAGAAAGAAACTGATCTCAAAAAAGCCGATACGGCCGTGAGAGATGCCACAAAGAAACTGGAGACTGCCACCAAGCAATGCTCCCTCAAAAAACAGGAGCTGGAGACCGCCGGTAAAAATCTTCAGCAAGGTAAGGAGGCCTTGAGCGCATTGCTGGGAGACAAACTGCTTCGGGAATATCGCACCGAGAAGGAAACCCTTCTTCGTGAGATGGCTTTCATCAGGAAAATAGAGGAGCTTGAAGACCACCGGGCCAAGCTGGAAGATGGCAAACCGTGCCCTCTCTGCGGCGCGAGCGAACACCCCTTTGCCGAGGGGAATGTCCCGGTCCCCGATGAAATCGAGCAAAAGATAGAATCGCTGACCAAGCTGATCGACACGGCAGACGAACAGGAAGCGGCCATCAAAAAACTGGAACAGGCAGAAACCACTGCCCGTAACAATTTGAACAATAGCGAGAAGCTGGAAACCGAAGCCGCCAATAACAAGAAGGCCGCAGAAAAAACGCTCACGGAATTGAAGGATGCCCTCAAGAAACTTCGAACCGGCTTTAATGAACTCAAGTTGGCAGTTTCCGGGAAACTCCAGCCACTGGGTATCACGGAAATTCCTGAGTCAGAGGTCGAGGCACTGCTCGAATCCCTCAAATCGAGACTGAAGACATGGCAGGAACAGGCAAAGCTAAAGACCGACATCGAAAAACAGATTGCTGACATCAGCAGCGAGGTGAAGCGTCTGGATGCCGTGATTGATACGCAGGTCAAGGTTCTCACTGAAAAGCAGGAAAATCTGGAGCGACTGAAAAAGGAACTGGCCGACGGTACAGAAGAGCGAAAGGAATTGTATGGCGACAAAAACCCTGATGATGAAGAAAGCCGACTGAACAAAGCCATTACCGACGCTGAAAAGGCTGAGAAGAAAACCAGAGACCTGAACACCGAGCTGCAACAGAAGCTGACAACGGCGAAGACCCATATTGAAGCCCTGAAGAAGCGCATTGAGCACAGAACGCCTGAACTGGAAAAAGCGGAAACTGACTTTTCTGCAGCTCTGACTCCGGCAGGCTTTGCCGATGAGAAATCCTTCCTCGAAGCCAGACTATCTCATGAAGAGCGGGAATCTTTATCTTCCCGGGCCAAGGAACTCGATGACGCGGGAACGGAGCTCAAAGCCAAACAGAAAGACCGGGAGACGCGTCTGGCCACGGAGATCGCCAAAAAGCTCACGGACAAGACGTTTGAGGAACTGGAACCGCAGTTCAAAGTGTATGAAGAATCCCTGAAAGAATTGCGCGATGCTATTGCCGGGCTCAAACACAAGCTGAATGAGAATACGGCAGCCAAAGAACGGATAAAAGAAAAGCAGTCCGCCATTGAGGCCCAGAAGAAAGAGTGCCATCGCTGGGAAAAGCTGCATGGCCTCATCGGTTCTGCCGACGGTAAAAAGTACCGAAGCTTTGCTCAGGGATTAACCTTTGAGTTGATGGTTTCCCATGCCAACCGACAGCTGGAAAAAATGACCGACCGCTATCTGCTGATACGTGATGAACAGCAGCCACTGGAATTGAATGTCGTCGATAACTATCAGGCAGGTGAAATCCGGTCGACCAAGAACCTGTCCGGCGGTGAAAGCTTCATCGTCAGCCTGACGCTGGCGTTGGGGCTGTCGAAAATGGCCAGTCGGAAAGTACGGGTGGATTCCCTGTTTCTGGATGAAGGCTTCGGCACCTTGGATGAAGAAGCTCTGGAGACCGCTCTGGAAACATTGTCCGGCCTGCAGCAGGACGCCAAGCTGATTGGAATCATCTCCCACGTATCTGCAATGAAAGAAAGAATCAGCACCCAGATAAACATCACACCAGTATCCGGTGGCCGCAGCTCGCTGTCCGGCCCTGGATGTACAAAGGTGGTTAAAAGTGAATAACAGGGAAAGATACTGACGGCAAAAAGGAGATACCTGACAAAATCCAGATTCAAACTGGCAACTGAATGCCCGACCAAGCTCTTCTACATTAGGGAAAAGCGAATATGCCAACCAGAACCTTGATGAGAGTTTCCTTCTTGCGCTGGCCGATGGTGGCTTTCAGGTGGGCGATCTGGCTAAATGTTATTTTCCCGGCGGTCACGATATCAAAACACTGGATTACGACGAGGCTCTCGCTGAAACCAACAGACTGCTACATGGTGGCAGTGATCAAGCCCTGAGCTTTACACAGCGGGTTGATCTGTTTGCGGACCACTATGCATCGGATGCCAAAATACCGTCACCGGTATCAACCAACTGCCCCGGCTGCGAGTTCTATACAAAGGATGGTGAGGAAGAGTCCGGCTTGCTGAGCGGAAAGAAAGAATGCTGAAAAGCGAATCTGGGCTGGAAGGACGGCGATTTCGAGAGTCCAACCATTCTCGATGTCTGGAACTTCAGGAAAAAGGGCAAACTGATTGAGGCGAGATGGAAGTGCAGCCCTGACCGCTTATGCCCGGATGCAGTTTGAAGAAATGTCGGAATATGAGCGTGAGGAGATCCGGAAGGCTCTGCTCAAGTATTGCGAATTGGATACCATGGCAATGGTCATGTTTTATGAAGGTTGGAAGGACCTTCTGCAACAGGAACAACAAAACTGAAGGTACAAAAAATGTCAGCCAACCTGATCGAAACAACTCTCAACATCTCAAGCACTGACTTGGCTTACATACTTGAATTCGCTGAAACTGCAGCAAAGAACTTAAGGGGTGAACTCCGTAACGAGCTTGTGGATCTCGATCTGGACGACGAGGCCCTTGACGGAATTACAGACATAGCACGAGAGGAAAGACGCAAACTTGGAAACTAAAACATCAAGAGCCCAAGGATGCCTGCTGGGCCAGCTTGCCGGTGATGCGCTGGGGAGTCTGGTTGAGTTTCAGTCCCCGGATGAGATCCGGCGCGGCTACCCTGATGGTGTTCGGGAGCTGGCGGATGGCGGCACATGGAATACCATTGCCGGTCAGCCGACCGATGATTCCGAGATGGCCCTGCTTCTTGCCCGGATGCTGGTGAAAACCAGTTTGTATGATCCGGAGGCGGCACGTAAGGAATATCAATACTGGCTGAGTTCCGATCCGTTTGATTGCGGCATGACCATTTCGGCCGGGCTGCGTGAAAATCCAAACCCGGACAGTCAGGCCAATGGAGCGATGATGCGGATCAGTCCCCTCGGTATCTTCGGAGCCGGATTTGAACTGAATCAGGTGGCCGAATGGGCGATGCAGGATGCGGCGCTCACACATCCCAACCTTATCTGCCAGCAGGCGAACGCGCTGTTTGCCATGGGAATTGCCCACGCCATTCAGTCCGGATGCGACCCTAAAGAGCTATACCAGCACATCCGGCAGTGGGCAACAGACATGCCCGCTGAACCTGCTTTGCTGGATACCATCGACAAGGCCGCCGATGAACCGCCAGCGGACTATGTTCACCAGCAGGGCTGGGTATTGATCGCTTTTCAGAATGCCCGGTACCAACTGCTCCATGCGACAAGCCTCGAAGCCGGTGTTGTCGACACCATCATGCGCGGCGGTGACACCGATACCAACGCGGCCATTTGCGGGGCACTGTTAGGCGCTGTCTGCGGTCGGGAGGCGATTCCGGCCCAGTGGCTCGACTCCTTGCAGAACTGCCGCCCAGAGGCCGGACATCCACGAGTACGCCACCCACGCCCGGAATGCTTCTGGCCGGTGGATGTGTTGAAACTGGCAGAGAGGCTGATTAGGGATATTGATTGAGGAGGAAGTATGGACGATTTACAAATGCAGCTTTTGATTGATCTGCATAGATCAAATTTCAGACAAGGTCCGGGCAGCGAAGCCATCTCCTATATCGATGATGCGGTGGACGAACCTATGGCCTCAAATCCTCCGGCCAGCAGCTCGGCGGCGGTTTCCATGTCCACGGCCCAGATCGAGCTGGGAAATCTCAACGTGGTCAACTTCGGTCGCGGAGCGCTGGGTGATGAACCGGTCAACGGTTCCAACTGCAGTATCGACTATGATTATTACCTCGGCCGCAAGGACATCATTTACGCCACCACCCGGGAGATCAAGCGACTGGAAGGCGCTCCGGCGGACTTTTCCAAGCTACCGATCGTTCCGGAGGATACGCTGGGTCTGTGCAGTATCGACTGCCCGCCCAACTCCACCGATATGACCATCCGCAATTTCGGGCTCACCCGCATCACCATGGATCAGATCCACGACATCATCAAAGACGTGGAGGATTTGAAATACAACGATGCCCAGTATCAGATGAACAACGAGCTGCAGAACCGCGACGCCCAGTCCAAGAAAGGCATCTATTCAGACGACTTCTCCAATACAACCCAGTCGGATATCTATCACGCCGAGTGGGATGTCCGGGTAAACGAGCTGGGCAAGTTCGCCTCTCCGGATCGTTCGGCCATTTCCAATCCCCTCGAGGTAGATACGGGAAGCAGCGATGCCAGCTTCTTCGGCAGTCTGGCGTTGTTGCCGGGCTCGGAACAGGTGATTCTCGAACAGAGCGACTGGTCCGAGGAGCGAAACATCAACCCGTATGCGGTCTTTGAAAAGCCGCCTGCCATGCTGCAGGTCACGCCCAATATCGGCCGCCGTGGGCAGACCGGCATTGCGGTGACAGGAATCAACTTCACGCCGGATCGTTCCGGGATTCTTCTGCGCTGTGACGGTCGCGTCATGGCCAGCAATCTGGTCAGCGATGATGCCGGACGTGTGACCGCCTCTTTCACGGTGCCCACGGAAGCCCGCAACGGCAACCGTATCGTGGAAATGGCGGATGGTCAGTATACCGCCCGGGCCAGCCTGCAGATCAATGATCCGCTGGTGATCACCCGTATTCAAAGGTTTATCCAGACCAACATCATTACCCGCATCGTTCGTGTGCCGGTGGTGCGTACAGTCTGGAGAACCCGCACCATCTTTGTCCGCCGCGAGCCGCTGGCCCAGACCTTCAGCTTCACCGAAAACCGGGTGCTCTCGGCAGTGGGCATTCAGTTCACCCAGCGGGACGCATCCATTCCGGTAACGGTTCAGATTCGAGGCGTCACCACCGGTTTGCCCAACGACACCATCTTTGCCGAGAAGGTGATTGCGCCGTCGGAAATCAATCTTGGCGGTGAAACCAAGATCAGCTTCGATGATCCGTTTTACGCGGAAGCCTATACCAGCCACGCGGTGGTTCTGCTGACCAACAGCACAAACTACAAGGTGCGCACCGCCACCCTCGGCAAAACCGGCCGTCAGGGCATTATCACCCGCCAGCCCTATGCCGAAGGTGTGCCTTTGGAAAGTTCCAATGCCGAGACCTGGACTCCGCTCAACGGCTCCGACCTCATCATGAAACTCTATGATTACGAGTTCGAGAACGAAGGCACGGTCCAGTTCCAGCCGGTCAGCGGTGTGCAGTTCTCCGATCTGAACATCGACGAATATTCGGCCATCCCGGAAGGCACCCATCTTATCTGGGAATACTCCACCGATGGCGGCGCGACATGGGATGCGGTTGTTCCGGCCGAGGAAGAGCGACTGCCCAATCTGGCCAATGGTGTTTTGGTCCGGGTGCGCTTCAGTACCGGCATGGGCAACGACACACCGGCGCTCAACTTCCGGGACGTCAACCTGATCGGCTATCTCAACAACACCGCAGGAACCTATCTGACCCGTGAGAACGAACTGACGCAGGGCGTGGAATCCACAAAGGTCTACACCCAGATGGATATCCCCAGCGGCACCAGTGTTCAGTGGTTCGCCTCCAATGACGGCGGTGAAACATGGGAAGCCATGACCATCGATGACACCCGGCCCATCGATGAAGACTGGACCGAATACACGCTGGTCAGAACCTTCAGCGATCCGCAGGGCAACAAGGTGCGCTACAAGGCTGAGCTGACCGGAACCGTATTGACCTATATCCGAGGATTCACACCCTCGGTGCAACCCTGAGCTGATGGAGGTCCCGATATGATTGTTAAACGCCGTGGCGGGATGACGGAATTCATCCCGTCTCCACAGGAAAAACGGGAAGGACGGTCCGGGATCACTCCTTCAATCTGATCGAAAACCTGCACCATAGGTTGAGCCGGTTGGAAGAGGAACTGGGGGGATTGCCGCTCGCTGAGGCCGAAGCCTGCAGCGCCTTTCTGGATAAAATGAAGCAGGATGAAACCCGAAATGCGGCCACTCATACCAGCCTGATCACAGGTCGCAGCCCGGATACCTGAGCCCATCCCATCCGTGGAAAACAGCCAACGCCCCGGAACGCCCGCACGCTTCCGGGGCAATCGTCTCTCTCGTCGTTGTTTGCTTCAATGTTTTGGCGTTTTCATAAAATTGTCCACCAACTGGCGGACATCACCGACACATCAGCGGCCCTTTGGATTTTTGGCAGCGCATTGGCATGCTCCTGCCTTCTTTTCCGACAGGATTTTCTGCAGTATCGTGGATTTACCGTTGAGACGAACATCCTCTTCGATGTCGGACGCCGTGTGCCCAAAGCAGTAACAAACCATATCTTCCATAAAGTCAGTCTCCTTTGTTGAGTTTTAAGCCGAACAGCATGATAACTTAGCGACATCCTTGCCGAAGGTCTGGGCGCAGAGCTTGATCCCTTCCGACTGGGTCAGATAGGGGTGGAAGGCCGAGGCGAGATCAGATACACCGATACCGTGTCGGATCGCCAGTGCGGCCTCCATGATCTGCTCGCCGCCTTCCGGTGCCAGAATGCGAGCCCCAACCAGCCCATCGGAGCCCTTACGGCGGATCAGCTTGATGAAACCACGGGTATCTCTGGCCGCCAGTGCCCGTGGTACGTTTTGGAGATTGAGTTTTGCAATTTCAACCTCGAATCCGGCACGAGCCGCTTCCAGTTCGTTCAGACCGACACCGGCCACTTGTGGATCAGAAAAGATCACCCAGGGCAACGCTCGGTAATCGCGCTCCCGAAATTCCCCTGATAACGCATTGGCTGCGGCCAGACGTCCCTCATAAGCCGCCGTATAGACAAAAGCAGGTTCACCGATAACATCCCCTGCTGCAAAAACTCCGGGCGTGGATGTTTGAAGATATCCATCCACTAATATTTCGTTTTGTTGAGAAAGGCGTACGCCAATCTCCTCAAGACCAAGGTTTTCCGTATTGGCCTGTCTACCGGTGGCGCACAGAATCCGTTCAGCGGAAAACTCACGCTCCGCACTATTTACATGAGCCCGGACAACCACACCGGAACCTCCGCGTCTCACCTCATGTACTTTAACCGAAGTTTCGACGGCCATCCCTTCCTCACGAAGATATCCGGTCAGCGCCTCGGTTAGATCCGCGTCCTCGGTAGGGAGAATCCTTTCGCTTCGCTGAAGCACGATGACTTTCGTACCGAGCCTTTCGAACATCTGGGCAACTTCCAATGCGATGTAGCGCCCACCCAGCACGATCATCGATTCCGGCAGATGCGTAAGCTCGAAGGCCAAGGTGCTGTCGAGTGGGTCACTGTCGACAAGACCCGGAATATCCGGTAGCCGGGGACGGGAACCGGTGGCAACGAGGATGTTAGTTGCTTCGTACACCACATCATTCACCCGCACCGCCTGAGAGGATATCAATCTGGCTTCACCCTCGACCAGCTTCACCCCGTCGTAGGCATTAAGCACATCCACGTATTTGGCCTGCCGTAACTGAGAAACCAGTTCATCCTTCTGCCGGATAACAGTTTCGAAGTCGATCAGCGCGGATTCTCCCCTGATTCCGGCGAAGGCGTGATGGCTTCCTTGGTGCAGCGCCTCAGCGGCCCGGATCAAGGTCTTTGAGGGGACGCAACCGACATTGACGCAGGTGCCTCCGATGGTCCCGGCATTCACCATTAATACAGTCTTGCCCAACTCATGTGCTTGAATGGCGGCGGCGAATCCCGCCGAACCACCTCCAAGAACGATCAGGTCATATTTGCGAATGTCACTGGAAGGCGACTCGCAGCAGCTTTTTTTGTGTAGTGGGTCACTCATTGTACTTTCTCCTTGTGTTTCACTTTGTATCCTGTCGCGTCAATCGCCCGGCGGATCTCCTCGTCATTGGTCCGGCTACGGTCGAAACGCACCACCGCCTTTCCGGCCCGATAATCGGCTGATATGTCGATGACTCCACTTACCCCACTGACTCCATGTCGGACATGTTCCTCACAACTCGAGCAGGTCATCCCTGTTATCTGGTAGGAAACGGTTTCTATCTGATCAGCAGGGACAAGTACGGTGTTTGTTTGGTTTTTCGGGTAAATCACACTGCCATACCAAGGGAAAGTCATCATCAGTGCGGCCAGCACAGTGACGATTCCAAGGAATGTCTTGCTTTGCAGAAAGGGGGGCTTCCGCTCATCTTCGCAAGCGCATTGAATTTCGGCGGCGGTACGTGGTTTGAGCTTCTGATACCAGGCAAACCCCAGCAGGCCAACACTCAGTGTGATCAGCCAGGGACGAACTGGTTCCATCCATGAAAATGTGGATGCCAGTCAACTGGCACCCGACAGAAACGCCAACACAGGTGTTATACAGCAAAGTGATGCCGCAAGAGCAGACAGCATTCCGATACCAATCATTTTTTTGTCATTATTCTGGTTCATGGTTGAACCTCCTTTTCTATCGCCTTCAAAATCGGGCAGGATTCTGTTTGTTTGTTATTTTTGCAGGCAACTACCAACTCGCCCAAGGTTGTCCGCATCTTTTGCAGCAAGGCCATTTTTTCTTCAATGTCGGCAATCTTGGCCTCCGCCAGAGAGCGCACCTCCTCGCAGGTCTGTTCGCCATCCAACCTGAGCCCCATAAGGTCTCGAATCTCCTTCAGGGTAAAACCGAGTTCCTTTGCCTGCCGAATGAAATAGATCTGATTGACTGCCAAATCGGAATAAATTCGGTAGCCTGAAAGCTTTCTTTCAGGCTGAAGAGTTAATCCCTCCCGTTCATAGAAACGGACGGTTTCCACCCCGACACCGCACTTTTTTGCCAATTTTCCAATAGTCATCTTATTCATACTCAATCTCCTTAAATACAACACACACTCCGTACCATACTACAGAGTCAAGGGTTTTGTGAAAAGAATTCCATTTTTTCTGACATGAATTCGTAACATGTTGAAAATAAAGGTGTTAGATGTCGATTCTTTCTGTTCTTCTACTTGCTTTCTAACGGAATTAAAGCATTCATTCACATGTAAGCTGAAGGCGCTTAAATATAAACCCGGCAACAAGTTAGAAACCATAAAACGGAGACTGTGAATGGATTTAAGAGAACTCAGATACGGAATCGAGATTGAGACCGTAAAACGCACCCGGGAACAGATAGCCTGGGCAATCCACTCGGTGGTCGGCGGCCATGTCAGGCATATCGGCGCACCGTCCTGCTACGATCCTTGGGAAGTGGAAGATCTGCGGGGCCGCAAATGGAAGCTAGTCAACGATGCCTCCCTGACCAATGTGCCATCCCACCTGTGGGCGGAGCTGGTGAGTCCGGTTCTGGCCTATGACCACCTCGAACAGCTGCAGGAGGTGGTTCGGGCCATCCGCAAGGCCGGTGGAAAAATCAACAGCCAGTGCGGCATCCACATCCATATCGATGCCGAACCCTTTGACGGGCGCAAACTGGGCAACCTTGCCAAGGTGGTTTACAAACAGGAGCCGCTGATACTCCACGCCCTCGGAATCAACAGCGACCGCCTGCGCCGCTACACCCGACCGGTCAGTGATGAGCTGATCCGGAATATCGATTGGGCATCGCCGCCAAGGCGCTCAACGGCAGAGCCGCATCCAGCCGCAAGCGGGACTTCGATCCCCAAAGCGCCAAGTATGACTTCCGGGTCTTTTTGCTCCACCTCGGCCTGATCGGGGATGAATTCAAAACCGCCCGATTACACCTGATGAAAAACATGCCCGGTGACGCGGCCTTCAAGAACGGTCGTCCCAAACCGGATGAAACTGAAACCACCATTCAAACCACAGAGGCCGGGTCTAATCCCAGCCTTTCTGTTTTAGGAGGTGAATCATGAAGATACTGATCCACTCGACGACACTGGACGGCGAACCGCTGGAAGCTGACGGCATCGCTCTGGAAGGCAAAAACTGCGCAGAGCTGGTGGAGTTCATGAAAGGCCAGACACCGTCCACCATCGAAGCGACCGCCCGTGATTACATGCTCGGTGTGCTTGGCCGCATCGAGCCGGACCGGAAACTCCAGCTGCCCGAAGATCCCGAAGCCGCCGCAGCCGAATTCCCGACCCTGCTGGGAAAGCATGGGCTGGTGGAGTTTCTGCCGGATGACGCCTTCATCGACCTGCCGCCGGAGGACACCTTTGACAAGGAGGATGATCTATGTGCGGACAAGCAGGCATCATCTTCGGCAAAAAACGACGGCGCATTGCCGAGCGAGAATACCTGAACGAGGTCTTTATCCGCATGCTGCTCTGCAGTGAGGAGCGCGGTCCACACGCCAGCGGAATGGCATGGCTTCGGACCGACGGTGACTTCCGGCTTTTCAAGCGTCCCATTCGGGCACACCGGCTGGTCAGGGAATCGACCTTTCACGAGCTGATGGCCGAGGTGGATAATCAGACCACCATCCTCATGGGACACACCCGCTGGCGCACCCGGGGCAGTGAAGCCAACAGCCGCAACAACCATCCGATCCGCTCCGGCATCATCATCGGTACCCATAACGGCACCATCTACAACGCGAACTATCTGTTCCGGCAGGCTCGGTCTGCCGCGCTATGCCGAGGTGGACAGTGAGCTGCTTTTCCGGCTGGCCGACCGCTTCGCACCCGACGGAACCATCGACGGCAGAGGCTTCCGCAAAGCCCTGCGCCTGTGTCGCGGCCAAATGAGCGCCGTGTTGGCCTCGCGGTTCAATCCCGGGGCCATTACCCTCATCAAGGGAAACAAGCCGCTGTCGCTGCGATACAGCCGCAAACACCGGGCGGTGCTCTATGCCTCGGAACCGAAATACATCGAAGCCGCTCTGGATGATCTGCGTGGCTGGCGCGAGCTGGAAATTCCACCGCTCACCATGCTGACCTTCCGCCACGAAGCTCTCAAGGAGTGGCAGAGCCATCCCTTCAGATTTGTCTGTCAGGAACAACGGAAGGCGGATTACTTACGGGAACGTGCCGTTTTGATAGAAGCCACGACCATGGAGAGAATCTCATTTGCTTCATTCTTCAAATCGATCAGCAGTTTCCCTTCCATCAGCCCTGCTTCAACAATCAGTTCCATCCAATACATACTTTCGTCGCACTCTTCCTCAACAATTCCCATTTTGGCAATGAATTCGGGGTTGGAGCGAGCACGGCAGGCAGCGCGGTAGTTGGCACCAACAGACGTTCCGCACCTGAGCAGCTGCTTTCCAATCACATTTGCCGTCTGATTCTTCGGCAAAGCTTCAGTCAGTCGAATAACCCTCAAGGCAAAAGCCTTTGTTCTGTTTTTGAAATCTTCAGTATTCATGGAGGTAATATATGATGCGAAAAAACAATCCCCAATCGGAAATCAATAATCCACAGTCCGAAATCCCCAATCAGCAATTGTTAAGGCTTTTTGTCTATGGAACCCTGAAAAAGGGATTCTGGAACTTTGACCGGTTCTGCACCCGGGCCATCAGCATCGAACCCGCTACTACGTGGGGCAGGCTCTATCATCTGCCAACGGGATTCCCTGCATTGGAAGTCCCGGAGAGCAACATACTGGCCACCGGCACCGCCGATCCGCTGGCCGATACCCGAACATAGAACGAAACCAAAATTCCGCAATCCGCATTAAAGCTGTTCTCAAACAATCCGCATTCCGAAATCGCCAATCCTCAATCGAATGACTGGGATCTGGTCCACGGGGAATTGATGACTTTCGCTAATCCCGGTTTCGATCTGCCGCCCATCGATCGGCTGGAGGCATTCGACCCGAATGGCCGCTGTGTTTATAAGCGGGTTCTGGTGGCGGTGGAGACCAACGACTTGATCCGGCCCGTTTGGCTGTACAATTACAAGCTCGGCCATAATGCGGAGCGGTTACCTCTGGCGAATGGAGGTGAAAGTGCAGAAATGGTATTTATGCAAAAAGGGTTAACAAACAAGCTCGCATATTCGTATATTATACAGAAATAACATTACAGCATATTGTAAGGTGATTGGATGAAGATGAAAATAAAAAAACTGGCAACCGTGCAGATGGGATACTCGTTCAGGTCCCGCCTCGAAGCCTCTGAAGGTGGCGGAGTTGCAGTTATTCAGATGAAGGATCTTCTGGATGACAACACGGTGGGCTGTGATGGTTTGGTCAGAATCAACATGGAGGCTATGAAAGATCACCACCTTGCGCAAAGAGGTGATCTGGTATTCAGGTCTCGCGGGCATGTGACCACGGCAGCGGTTCTTCTTGAAGATCCGGGCAAGGCTGTTGTCGCTGCACCTTTATTAAGGATAAGGGTGACCAAACCAGACAAGGTTTTGCCCGAGTATCTGAACTGGTATATCAGCCAGCGGGATGCGCAGATTTTTCTGACCAGCCGGGCCAAAGGGACGGTTCAGAAAATGATCAGCAAGCAGGCGATTGAAGATCTGGAGGTGGCGCTGCCAAATCTGGAAAAACAGAAAAATATCGTAGATCTGGCCACGTTGTCTGCTCGTGAACAAACCCTGCTTCACACGCTGGCCGACAAGCGGAAACAATACATTTCAACAGTACTAATGCAGTTTGTAAAAGGAGAATAAGTCATGAGCAGCAAGATTGATCAGAAAGACATCAACAACGCGGCATGGGCGGCGTGCGACACCTTCCGGGGCGTTGTTGATCCGGCGCAGTACAAAGACTACATCCTCGTGATGCTGTTTTTGAAATACATCTCGGATGTATGGCAAGACCACTACGAAGAATATCAGAAGCAGTATGGCGATGATGATGTTCGTATCCGCCGCAAGCTCGAGCGTGAACGTTTTGTTCTCCCGGTGGTGAAACTTACCGAAAAGAATTACGAAACCGGTGAAGAAACGGTTCTGGATGATTTTCCCGCCACCTATTACAGTCTTTATGAGCGCAGGTCCGCCGCCAACATCGGTGAGCTGATCAATATCGTGCTCGACTATATTGAAGAGAGCAACAAGGCCAAGCTTGAAGGGGTCTTCCGCAATATCGACTTTAACAGCGAGGCCAATCTCGGGTGGACGAAGGATCGGAATAAACGACTCAAAACGTTGCTGGAAGACTTCAACAAGCCACAGCTCAGCATGAAGCCCAGCCTCGTGTCCGAGGATGTGATCGGTAATACCTATATCTACCTGATTGAACGCTTTGCTTCCGATTCCGGAAAGAAAGCTGGAGAATTCTTCAGTCCAATCCCAGTTACGAAGTTGGTTGCTAAATTAGTTAACCCAAAACCGGGCGATCGTATTTGTGACCCGACTTGTGGTGCAGGTGGCTTGTTGATCAAGGCTGCTGAAGAAGTCGCAAAGCAAGCCGGCGATGACAAACAAGCCGCTCGCAACTTTGCTCTCTTCGGGCAGGAATCCAACGGCAGCACATGGGCGCTCTGCAGGATGAATATGTTTCTGCACAGCTTTGACAGCGCCCGTGTGGAATGGTGCGATACCCTGAACAGCCCGCTGCTGGTGGAAAATGACCGGCTGATGAAATTCAACTGCGTTGTGGCTAATCCGCCGTTCTCGTTGGATAAATGGGGTGCCGAAAGCGCCGAGAGCGACCAGTACAACCGATTCTGGCGCGGGGTACCGCCCAAGAGCAAAGGCGACTGGGCTTTTATCAGTCACATGATAGAGACGGCTCTTGAAAAGCAGGGCCGGGTTGCCGTGGTGGTGCCCCATGGCGTGTTGTTCCGGGGCGCAGCCGAAGGCCGTATCCGCCAGAAAATGATCGAGGAAAATCTGCTGGATGCGGTGATTGGCCTGCCGGGCAACCTGTTCCCGACCACCAACATTCCGGTGGCGATTCTGGTCTTTGACCGCTCCCGTGAAAAAGGCGGCGTTCGTGAAGATTGCAAAAACGTCTTCTTTGTCGATGCCAGCCGGGAGTATGTCTCCGGGAAAAACATGAACACCCTTTCGGAAGCCCACATCGGCAAGATCATGGCAACCTACGCCGCCCGGGCTGAAGAAGAAAAATACGCCCATATGGCCGAGTTCGCCGAGATCAAGGAAAACGACTTCAACCTCAATATACCCCGCTATGTGGACACCTTTGAGGAGGAAGAGGAAATCGACATCGATGCGGTGCAGGTGGAGATTGACGACTTGGAAAAAGAGCTGGCAGCAGTGCGGGAACAAATGTCGATCAAGCTGAAGCAGATCGACAGGAATGCTGAGGTATGAGTGATGAATGATGAATTAAAAACAAATCAACACTCAGCATTAAGCACTCAGAGCTCGGCAAAGCCGCAAGTGAGTGCTGAGTTAAAGATTACAGATAGAAGTTTTTCATTTTCCGTGCGAGTTGTTAAGCTTTGCCAGTTTCTTGAAAATAAGGATCGGGTTTCAAAAACATTGGCCAATCAGTTGTTGCGCTCAGGAACCTCGATAGGAGCGAATATTGAGGAGGCACAAGCAGGACAAAGCAAAGCGGACTTCATTGCGAAGATGTCTATTGCACGCAAGGAAGCACGAGAAACTCACTATTGGCTGCGTCTTCTCAAAGAGTCTGAAATCGTCTCAGAAGCTCAGCTCTCAGAAGTCATCAACGAAGCAGACGAAATCATCCGTATCCTCACTGCTATCGTCAAAACCTCACAAACAAGGAATTCAAATGCTAGATAATTCATCATTCATAATTTATCACTCATCATTCGCAGCAGGCGTTATGGCCGAGAAGCTGGGGGAGATTAAGCGATGAAAGCTAAAATAAATGCCAATGGCACAGAGATTACTGTTTTATCGAAAGGAGATGAAAATGATTTTATCTCTTTAACAGATATTGCCCGTTATAAAAATCCGGATGAACCCAAGGATGTTGTCAAAAACTGGATGCGTAATAGTAGTACCATAGAATTTCTCGGTTTGTGGGAGAAATTGAATAATCCAAATTTTAAAGGGGTCGAATTCGACTCCTTTATACATGAAGCAGGGGCAAACGCCTTCACACTTTCACCGAAGAAGTGGATTTCAGCGACAAATGCTATTGGAATCATTTCAAAAGCAGGTAGATCCGGAGGAACTTTTGCACACAAAGATATCGCCTTTGAGTTTGCATCCTGGGTATCGGCAGAGTTCAAGCTCTACATTATAAAAGATTATCAACGGCTAAAGTCAGATGAGAACAGTCGAATTTCCCTCGAGTGGAATGTAAATCGAGTCATATCCAAGATTAACTATAAAATTCACACAGATGCAATCAGAGATAACCTTATCCCGCATCTTGTTTCAAAGAAGCAGCAAATTTACACCTATGCCAATGAGGCAGATGTTCTTAATGTGGCTCTTTTTGGCAAAACAGCTAAAGAGTGGAAAGAGCAGAATCCCGGAGTCAAAGGAAATATGCGTGATGAAGCAAGCATTCAACAGTTGATAGTTCTCTCCAATCTTGAAAGCATGAATGCAGAGTTGATTAAACAGGAAATTCCACAGAAACAGCGACTTGTCATTCTCAACAAAATGGCCATAGAACAGATAACCAGTATTCTTGGCAGCTCAGCAATAAAACAACTGGGAAGTAGCCACAAATGAACACGGATAAATCAATGATCAGTGAAAAATGGAAATTGAAAACTGATAAACGGCTCAAGGAGATCCAGCGATGAGTAGACTTGGAACGAAAATAGAGCTTCTTTCTGGTCAGCATATTGAAGCGGCAAACACTAACACTCTGGAGAATGGAGTTCCCTATTTAACTGGCCCTGCTGACTTTATTGGCAAAAAGCCTGTTGCTACTAAATACACCGAGTTTCCAAAGGTTTGTTGCGATAAAGGCGATATCCTAATAACCGTAAAAGGTTCCGGAACAGGGAGTATCGCAATTTCAGATGCAACATACTGTATTTCAAGACAATTGATGGCTATAAGGTGCAAAGGTATCAATCCCTTCTTTGCGCAGTATTTATTAGAACTAAACGAGAAGAAGTTTAATTCAAGTGCAGCAGGGCCAATTCCAGGGATTTCAAGGACTGACGTCTTAAACTTGAGAGTTCCCAAAACTCCACTCCCCGAACAAAAAGCCATTGCTGATCTGCTGTCCACTTGGGATGAGGCTATCGAGAAAACCGAACGGCTGATTCTGGTGAAGGAAGCCAACTTAAAGGGCCAGATTCAAAGAATAATGGGGGAAGAGGCTATTGATGCAAATGGCTGGTCAATGGTTCATTTGGGTGATCTTTTTTCCGAAGTAACACGCAAGGTTGGCGAAAAAGAACTAACGCCCTACAGCATTTCCGCTGGTATTGGCTTTGTGTCTCAGTGCGAAAAATGGGGCAAAGATATCTCCGGTTCTCAGCATAAGCATTACACACACCTTAAAGCGGGTGAGTTTTCCTACAACAAGGGAAATTCAAAGCGATACCAACAGGGATGTGTGTATCTGCTTAAGAACGGGGAAATATGCGTTCCCAATGTATTTATCAGCTTTAAGCCGAAAGCAAAGAATGTCGTTCCCGAGTTTTTTGAACACTACTTCATTGCCGATTATCACGCCCGAGAATTGAAGCGATACATCACAAGCGGTGCCCGATCGGATGGGCTTCTCAATCTGAATAAGAAGGATTTCTTCAAAATAATGGTTCCATGCCCATCACCAGATGAGCAAAAAGCCATTGCCGAAGCACTGACAGCATCACAACAAGAAATCGATCTGCTGAAACAGCTCGCAGATAAATACAAAACCCAGAAACGCGGCCTGATGCAGAAGATGCTCACAGGCGAATGGCGGGTAAAACCGGAAATCGTTAACCAATACATGGAGGCGTAATCATGGCAAAAGGTAAAAATCAGCACGTTGTAAAACATCCCGATGGCTGGGCGGTTAAAAAGGCGAAGGTAACAGCAAGGCGACCAAAGCTACCCGCACACAGGCGCAGGCCATTGATAAGGCAGAGAACATCGCCAGAAACCAGAAGTCGGACACCAAAATTCATGGCGTGGACGGAAAGATCCGTGCTGGCAACAGCTACGGAAACGACCCGTGTCCTCCCAAGGATAAAAAGTAAGGAGTGATTCAATGCCAATATTTATATCGCATACAACCAGAGATGATGAATTAGCCAAAAAGGTGTTTCGGCGGCTTAACCGTATCCACGATATCACCTGTTATATCGATGATATGGATAAGGAGCTTGGAAATAACCGTGGTAAATCAAGCCTCACTCCATTACTGGTCGACAGACTGCGCAAATGCGACACATTGCTTGCTGTTGTCACAGAAAACACAAAGGGATCATGGTGGGTGCCTTTTGAAATTGGCGCTGCACGAGAAATGCCCCGGGTTATATCAAGCTTTACACCTCTGCCGGATCGTTCCTCTTATAGCTTGCAAGAGACATTGCCGGAATACCTTCTTGAGTGCCCTCGGCTGCGCTCTGATGGCGATATAGATGTTTTTGCAAGAGAGTACAAAAGACAGTCTCTGCTGCTGGAAAAAAGCATTGGGCTTGAGAACTTCTCTCAAAGATCGGCCTCGGTTAATAATGCCCGGAACTTTGAATCTACTGTAATGAAATCACTGGGTCAGAGGAGTTATTGATGAGCTTTTACAATTTTTACAACACCAATGTAACCCCCAAACACAAGACGTTTATCAGTTTTCATCATGCAGATGATTACTACAAAAAGCATCTTGAGACTCAATGGGGTGAGCAGTTCGACGGGTTTGTTTCAAGGTAAGTCGGGGATGGCGATATTAACCCATATTTTCCCACAGATTTTATCCGCCAGTTGATTCGTGATGATTTCATTTCTGATGCCACCGTTACACTTGTGCTTGTCGGACAGGGAACATGGCGCAGAAAGCATGTGGACTGGGAAATAGCTTCGAGTATTCGTAACACGAAGAATAATTCAAGAACTGGATTATTGGGTTTACTGCTGCCGACCTATTCGGCACAGCTACCATACGGGATGAATTCGTCAGTTTTGAAGTATACGGAAAATGGCAGCGTCTATAATCCATATACAATTTCTCCACGGTTGAATGACAGCATTGAATGCGGATTCGCCAAAATATATGCCTGGCCGACCTCTCCAGATGATTTGCACCAATGGATTCATGATGCATTTCAGCGACGTAAAACATGTCTGCCGACAAACCGTCGGGACAGTTTTTCAAATAATAGAACCGAAGCTCAAACACATTGGAGGGATTAACAATGATATCAAGTACAAATAAAAGGAAGGTTTTTATTTCACATTATAAAGGGGACCGGAACGAGGTTGATGCTTTTATAAAGGATTACTCATCCGTTTTCATCCCTAAGGTGTTGGGTGCCAACGATAATGATGAATTTATAAACAGCACGAACACCGACTATGTCATGCAGCGCATAAGGGAAGAATACCTTGGTGACAGTACCGTAACGATTGTTTTGATAGGAAGCTGCACACATAGTCGACGATACGTTGACTGGGAGATTAAGAGTTCTTTGCGTCAGGGACAATACACCCCCAATGGATTGATTGGCATCCTTCTGCCAAGCCAAGGAAACTCAGCGCATCTGCCCCCACGTATTAAAGCGAACTGGGCCAAAGGCGAGTCTAATTGTTATGCGCGGTACAGGCCTTATCCGTATTCAAAAGAGGAACTGTCTATTTGGATTGAAGATGCATATCAGGCCCGAACTTCTCGGGCGCATCGGATCCAGAACTCTCAGGATATGATGAAGTACAATGGCGTGTGTAAAATTTGCGGGGTGACACATTGATGACAACAGAATACAAACCACCCTTAGCCATACATTTTATTTGGAACCCGGCAGATGATGAGCCTGTAGCTACGATCCTTGATGCTGTCAGGTCCAGCTTTGCGCGTGATGTAGACCGGCCGTTTTCTCGTGGCTTAAACATACCGCTATTTTTCTATAGCTCAGAAAGCCCGAATCAGTTTCCGCCACACTCACCTGCACAGCAGGCTGCAAAAGATATTGTATTCGTGTTCGCAAGCGTAAATACATTAGGGCGGGACTCATGGAAATCATACATTGATCAACTGTCACTATCGGACACCTTTCTGGCGGTTCCAATAGCCATTGATAGAAATGGATTGGATCATGGCGGTGAAGGCAGTCTCAAAAATCTAAATTTCCTGAGGTTTTACGAATGGCAGGGAGATTTAAAAGAGCAGCGGGCTATACTGGCCATGGCTCATGAAATATACAGACACGGTTTTGTCGAAATTAGTAAAATGATCATGGCAAGTGTTCATCAATTAAGATTTTTTTAAGCCATGCAAAAGCTGGAGATACTGGCCGCCTCCACGCTGAATCAATCTATAAATTCATCGATAGTACCAATATGTCGCGATTTTTTGATGCGACCGAAATATCGCCGGGCTTCAAATTTGATGAAGAAATTATTAAGCACATAAAAGAATCCACATTGGTAGCGATAGGAAGTGACGCCTATTCCTCAAGATATTGGTGTCAGAGAGAAATCCTTTGCGCTAAACAACATCAGCGGCCAATCATCGCGGTTGATTGTCTTCAAGATTTTGAAGACAGAGTTTTCCCCGCAGGATCTAATGTCCCCTGTGTGCATGTTTCGCCGGACACTCCGATTAGCGAGTCTGATATATTGCGTATCTTAATTGCAACCATTCTTGAAACGATACGCCACCTACATGCTCAAAAATCACTCGAATATTATCAAAGCCAGAATTGGATCGATAATGACTGTGCCATCATTTCACGGCCACCCGAAATCCGTCAGGTAATCGACTTAAAAAAAAGTGGGAAACAAAAAATTTGTTACCCTGAACCTTCGCTCTACTCCGAGGAAGCAGACTGGCTTTCTCATTTTGAAGTGGATGCGTTTACGCCCTTGTGGAACAAGGCTGAAGATGGGGCTTTGGGTTGTTGCAGAATAGGTATTTCCATCTCTGATAATCCTGTCGGTAATTATTCAGATTGCCACCTACATGCCGATCATCTGAAGAGACTATCCCAAGATCTGGCACGCCACCTTCTTGCGAGAGCGGGAACAGTTATCTATGGCGGAGACCTTCGCAAAGATGGATTCACACATTTTATACTTGATGAGGCGATAGCACTAAAGACTCGTCTCAATACCGATAGCATTCATGTTGAGAATCATCTGGCTTGGCCTCTGCATGTATCAGATCCAGAAATTGTTGCTTGGAGAGCTAAGTATAGTGGGATCGTAAAAACTGTTGAGCATGATATTCCAGATGATATTGCAAAAGGCATCGATAAGAGTGTCTTCATTGCTCCAAGTGGAACAGATAACAAATATATCTGGTCCCGTTGCCTTACACGGATGCGAGAGAAATCCATTGAGTTGTCTCATGCACGAATATGCGCTGGGGGTGAACTTGCGGGCTATCACGGAAAAATGTCGGGTGTTCTTGAAGAGATAATAATTTCAATAGAAAAAAATAAACCAATCTTTTTGCTCGGCGCTTTCGGTGGTGTTGTTGCCGAGGTTTGTAAAACAATCTTAGATAAGGCTATTGCTGAACCGATAACCGAACACTGGCAGATTACAAATAACGGTGGGTATTTTGAGCTTCAGGAAAAAGCCAAACAAGGAAGTCAGAATGCTGACTACACGAAGATCAAGACCGTTTTAGAAGGCATATCAGTGGATGATTTGGCACGTTCTTCCGGCCTTAGTTCAGACGATTATCAGCGATTAATAGAATCCCCTTTTGTAGATGAGTGCGTGCATCTTGTTTTAAAAGGACTAAAAGCATTAGCTTCTGCCAGTGTGAGTACAAAAACGGAGGGGCATGATGAGTAACTTTCAGATAAATGAAAAGCATCTTTCTCAAATCCCGGTTTTGCAGCTTTTGATTGGCTTGGGATTTGAATTTTTGACACCGGCCGAAACACTCCGAGAAAGACAGGATCGAACATCCAATGTTTTGTTGGAAAGTATTCTGCGCAACCAGCTCAAAGAGATAAACCGCATTCGATACAAAGGCAGTGAGTATCTCTTTAGCGAAGAGAATGTGCAGTCGGCTATCCAGAAGCTGAAAAACATCAAATACGACGGCCTGCTGAAGACCAACGAGGCTATTTACGATCTGATTACGCTTGGGACGGCCATGGAGCAGACCATTGAGGGCGACTCAAAAAGCTTCAACATGAACTATGTCGACTGGCGTAATCCCGGTCGCAACAAGTTTCATGTGACGGTCGAATACAGTGTTGAACGTTCCAGAAGTACAGAGACCGCCCGTCCGGATATAGTTCTCTTCGTTAATGGTATTCCGTTTTGCGTGATTGAGTGCAAAACGCCGCAGATTGAAGTGAAACAGGCTGTTTCGCAGTCGATCAGAAATCAGAATGATGACTATATCCCGAAACTCTTCATCTACAGCCAAATGGTATTGGCACTGAATAAAAACAGCGCTATGTACTCAACAACGGGAACCGCTGCAAAATTCTGGGGGGTATGGAAAGAGCCTCAGATGGATAACGGCGAGCGAGAATTTGAAAAACTGGCAGCAGTAGTCAACCAACCACTTGCCGAGGATGTTATCGCCAGAATTTCTTCTACCTTTGATGTTAAGCCGGAAACTTTTACCGGTAACAGACTGGTGACCGAACAGGATAAATCTCTGTTCTCCCTTTGCCGTCCGGAAAGGCTCTTGGAATTGGCGTGGAAGTTTACTGTGTTTGACGGGGGGATCAAAAAGGTTGCCCGCTATCAGCAGTATTTCGTCATCAAGTCTACCTTGAACCGGGTTAAGCATTTCGATAGCACCAATTCACGTAAAGGCGGTGTTATCTGGCACACCCAGGGATCGGGAAAGTCACTGACCATGGTGATGCTGGCCCGTAACCTGGCCTTAGATCCCGAAATTTTGAATCCGCGAATTGTTCTTGTGACAGACCGTGACGACCTCGACAAGCAGCTTGGGAACACCTTTGCCGCCTGTGGCCTTGAAGCAAACCGGGCAACATCAGGCAGAAACCTGTTGGAATTGGTTGCTGAAAAGAAGTCAGGAATTATCACAACCCTCATTCATAAGTACGACAAAGCTTACGCGGTAAAGAAATATCAGGATGAATCGCCCGATATTTTCATTCTGGTGGATGAGAGTCACCGTACTCAGTTCGGCTCCTTTTCCGCCCGGATGAGACAGATGTTTCCCCATGCCTGTTATTTGGGATTTACCGGCACGCCGCTTTTGAAGAAGGAAAAGAACAACTTTACCAAATTCGGTGAACTGGTGGAGCCCCATTATTCCATCACACAGGCCGTTGAAGATGGCACGGTGGTTCCGCTTCTGTATGAGGGGCGGCATGTGGAGATGACACAGAACCAGACCGCTGTTGATCTGTGGTTTGAGCGTCACACACAGGGGTTGACCAAGGAGCAGCAGGCGGACCTGAAACGGAAATATGCACGAGCGGAAATGCTGAACAAAGCCGATCAGGTCATCTACATGAGAGCTTTTGACATCAGCGAGCACTTCCGTTCCAACTGGCAGGGAACGGGATTCAAGGCCCAGCTGGTGGCCCCGAATAAAGCATCTGCGCTCAAGTACAATGCGTATCTGAATGAGATTGGTATTGTCAGTTCCGAGGTTGTTATCTCGCCACCGGATATGCGCGAAGGCTATGAAGAGACCAATGATGAAACAACGGATGAGGTCGTAAAATTCTGGCAAAAAATGATGAAGCGCTATGGCAGTGAAGAAGAATACACCAAACAGCTCATCAACCAGTTTAAACACGGTAGCGAACCTGAAATCCTTATTGTCGTTGATAAGCTGCTAACGGGTTTTGACGCTCCGCGAAACGCGGTCCTCTATCTGTGCAGGGTGTTAAGGGAGCACACGCTGCTTCAGGCAATTGCCCGGGTCAACCGGCTTCATGAGGGTAAGGAGTTCGGATTTATTGTCGACTATGCAAGCGTCCTCGGTGAGCTGGACAAAGCCCTTACCATGTACAGCGCATTTGAAGGATTCGATGAATCCGATCTGGTCGGAACGCTGACATCCATTAACAGCGAGATCGAAAAACTACCCTCCCGGTATTCCGATCTTTGGGATCTATTCAAAACGGTTAAGCATTCCTACGATGAAGAAGCTTATGAAGTGCTGCTTGCCGACGATGAGCTCAGAGAAGAGTTTTACGGCCGTCTTTCGGAGTTCGGAAAAACCCTTGGTATCGCACTCTCCTCCGAGAAGTTTCTGACCGAAACCGATGAAAAAACTTTGTCCAGATACAAGGCAGACCTTCGGAAATTCCAGTCACTCAAGGCGTCTGTCAAGCTCCGGTATGCAGAGGCAATTGATTACCGGGATTATGAGCTCAAAATCAAAAAACTGCTGGATACACATATTCAGGCTAATGAAGTTGTTCAGCTGAATGAGCCGGTCAATATTTTTGACGACAAAATGTTCAATCAGGTCAAAGAGGAACAAGGCGTATACCAGACCAAAAAAACAACGGCTTCAAAGGCTGATACGATTGCACACGCCACGAAGAAAGTCATCACCGAAAAGATGGATGAAGACCCTGCGTTTTACGAGAAGTTCTCAAAACTGATCCAGCAGGCCATTGAAGATTTCAGGGCTAAGAGGATATCCGATCTGGATTATCTGAACAAAGTCGTCGATATCCGCAACAAGGTTGTTGGCAAGGTGCATGATGATATACCGGATAAGCTTTCCGGGAATGAAAATGCCATGGCCTATTTCGGGGTGCTTAAGCCTTTACTTGAAAAACACGAATTAAGTGAAGAAGACCTTGAATCAGCTGCGGCTGATACGGGAATTGCTATTCATGGCATATTGGAAAAACACAAGAAGGTTCACTTCTGGGATGATGAGGACGCTCAGAAACAGGCGGTTAATGAGATTGAAGATTACCTCTATGATGAGCTCAAGAGGGAAAGAGGGATCGAACTGTCGCTTGATCAGATGGATGACATCATCGAAAAGGTCCTGCAGGTAGCAAAGCACAGGAGCTATAAATAATGGAGGCATTAATCCATAACAACAAACACTCGGCTGTTTACGGGCGGAAGACCATCGATTTCAGTCTGTTGTACTGTGACAGAAAAACGATGGAAATTGCTGTGCATCCTGACAGCACGGTTATCGTTAAAGCACCCGTGCAGTCCGATTTCACATTGATAGAAAAGAAAATAATAAAGCGGGCTCGCTGGATTCTCAGGCAGTTGAATTATTTCAAGCAGTTTAATCCAAAGACTCCTGATCGCTGTTACGTGAACGGCGAGACCCACTTGTACCTTGGAAAGCAATATCGCTTGAAATTAACTGAAGGCACGGAAAACTCAGTGAAATTGTCTCGTGGCTTTTTTCATATCACTTGCCGGAACGAACCGACTCCAAATGCAGCCAAGAAGCTATTGAACCAATGGTATTCGGAAAAGGCACAACTTCAATTTGCAGAAAGCATGGATCGCTGCTGGCAGAAATTCAATGGTCTCGGTATTGACCAGTCAAAACTCTCCATCAAGCGAATGCAAAAAAGATGGGGCAGTCTTTCAGACAAGGGCACAGTAACCCTCAATACAGACCTGATCAGAGCGCCTAAAGAATGTATTGACTATGTTGTTACGCATGAGCTGTGTCACCTGAAATACCATGATCATAGCCCAGAGTTTTATAAGCTCCTCGACTCAGTCATCCCGGGCTGGGAAAAGATAAAACACAAACTCGAACTCAGTATGGTGTGATCATGAAAAGGAATATTTTAATACATATAGAATGGGGAGCAACTCTATGAGCATTCAAGACGCAATCAAACAAATTTTGAAGGAAGCTGGAAAGCCCCTCCATGCCAAAGAGATCACCGAGCAGATTATTGAAGCTGGCTTGTGGTCTACCGATGGCAAAACGCCGGAGGCCACTGTCAGTGCCCGTCTTTACTCGGACATCAAAAAACATGGGGACCAGTCGATCTTTGTGCAGGTTGCGCCTCGGACGTTCTCCCTTCGGAATGTACAGCCTGTTGCTGTTTACGATGCCAGGGAACCAGAACCCAGGAGCGAGAGTCCTCCGGACAGCTCGAAAGCAACGTATTCCTTCCTGGATGCTGCTGAAAAGGTGCTGGATCAGTTTGGCAACCGGAACTCCATGCATTACCGGGATATTACTGACAAGGCCATGAATCAGGGCTGGTTGAATACCTCAGGCAAGACTCCCGAAGCAACAATGAATGCTCAAGTTGGTTACGGAAATCAAACGGGCAAAAGCCAGTGGTGTGCCCGGCCGGTTTGTGCGTACATCACCCGGGTATTACAGCCTCGTCAAATGGATGGGGATTAACCTGTCGTATCAAATCTCAAAGCACAATCGAGAGATCCGGAAGAAGCTGCTGTTCCAGTTAAGGCAAGTCTAACAATCCAGTTCTTGTCAATCGTGTGGCGGCAGCCTGCACGCTCGAAGTTTCCACAACTGTTGATTCAGGTAAGTTTAATCAGGTATTCAGTTGGCTTATACGTGAAGGAATAATCCCTGCATATCCGGCAGAAGAGGATCAGGATTGGTTTTCAAAAAACATTTTCCTGCTGAAAATCATCAAAGATGAGTTCAGCGATGAGCTTCGGGACAATAAAACGGATGAGTTTTATCTGAGCCAGTTTGTCTGGGTGCTCTATGAGAATCTGTCCAATCCATTTAGCCTGAAAAAGCAGATCGTTAAATACGGTGCTCCCGGAACCGGGAAAACATACCAAGCTCGCCAGCAAACCTCGCTGCTGTTTGATATCTGGAAAGAGGAGTTTGCTTCGAATAGTAGTCTCACACACTCAAGCCAGATTGAGCTGGTTCAATTTCATCCTTCTTTCAGTTATAAAGACTTCATGGAAGGCTTACGCCCGGTTCTGGATGGTAATGGAACCGCGCAGCTGACATTGCAGAATGGTGTTTTCAAAGAATTTTGCCGAAACGCCGGTAAGTGGGAAATTGATGTTTGCGGTCTTGGTCTCGATCGGGACTGGGAATCAATCACGATCGATGAGCTCCGTCTCCATAGAGAAAAATTATCAGGTGATCACTGGCAGTACATCTTCGAAATATCTGACTCGTCCAAGCTGGTATCTGATGCTGTGCCACCATTCTTCTTTATAATCGATGAAGTGAACGGGCCGAGTTGTCTCGGGTTTTTGGTGAGCTGATGTATTGCCTGGAATATCGTGGCGTCCAAGGCAGCGTCAAAACCCAGTATGCTAATCTAAATAACGAACATACCGGCATGCGTCAGACCGATCAGGGGTACCTGTTCTTTATTCCAACAAACATCTATCTGATCGGAACGATGAACACCATTGACCGAAGCGTGGAAAGTTTTGACTTTGCTCTCCGGCGAAGATTCCGCTGGGAATGAGGTAACGCCGGATACAGGGCTATTTGAGATACTATCTGAATCAGTTCTGCAAAACCTGGGTCCCTCTGGCAGATAACCTTGAACGGCTGAACAGTCAGATAGCAAAGGAACCTTTGCTGGGCCATGATTATCAAATCGGTCATGCCTATTTGATGAACTTGAAGTATGCCACCAGCCTTACAGTCGCGGAAGTAAGAGAGCGGGTCTGGGATGATTGCATCCGGCCTTTGCTGCAGGAATACCTACGCGGTACCGGCAAGGAGGCTGAGCTCATCGGATCACAGGAACAAGCCGGAACCTTCGAAAAGGCTTTTGGACAACCAAAGCTACGTTTTTGATGGCTCAATTGTAAAGAACGGCAGGCTTCCCTCGGGAACCGTTGTATTTGATGAAGCTCCGGGACGTCGGACAAGACCTGAGCATTTTGAAAATGAAATCTGGCATTTTTTGAATTCGGTTTCCCGTGATGTAGAAAAAACGCTGAATGACAACATTGCCGATGTCCTCATCCTCTTCAATGATGAAGATTACGAACACAATACCGACGGTGGATTTATTGGTGTAACTGGTACTGATGCCAGAAATTTCACTCTCAACACAAGCAATCTGATTGGGTTTGTCAAACGTGGCGATTATTCCCTGAAGATCAGTTCCGGTTTGGTGATGCTTTCCTTCAGTACATCATTGCCGATGCCGACGGGTTTCTCGAGCTGGAAAACATTGGTGGCGAAAGTCACGCCGATGGATATGAGTGGCTCCTTGCATATCTTTGGAATATCAAGTTCAAGAGGGCTTACCGGCTGGGGCTTCCCAAAACCTACATTACAAAGAATGATCGGATATCCCGCGTTCGCGGAACAATCGATGCGGTTGACTACTTCCGGAACAATACCTCTGGTAAATATTTATGCTCCTATCGAGAGCACAGCTACGACAGTCCCGCAACCTCGCTTTTCATCAAAGCCTATGAGGCGGTTGAGCATTACTCCTTCTGTCAGCGTACAAGGAATGTCTACAATTCCTTTCTTACCGCTAATCAGGGTGTGAAAAGATTCCGTCAGGAAATCTTGAGAACGCCGTATTTCACCAATCCCTTCTACAACGACTATAACGTGCTGATAGATCTGTCGAAGCAAGTCATCAGCCAGCAAGGTTCTGATTTTAACTCCCGGCATGATTCGAGCGCCTTCTTTTTCGATATATCGATGCTTTTTGAATATTTCATCCGGAAACTCATCAAAGGTGATGGGGTTCGGCTGCTTAGCAAGTTCGAGCAACGCTATGAAATACCGGCCGGTGCTCAAAGGCAGCTATATGCGCAAACTTGAACCGAACCTTGTTTTTGAGAGTGATGGCGGCCTGTACGTCTTTGATGTGAAGTATAAAGCCTTTGATCCACAATTCGGCGTCAAGCGCGAACACCTTTTCCAGCTGCACACATACATAGGGCAGTATGGAAATGGGGCCTCGATAAAGGGATGTGGTTTTGTTTACCCGATATCAGAAGAGAGATGGGCTGCACTCAATCTGGATAAAACGCAGAGGCTAATTTCGGATGTTATTCGCCAGCAAGAGCAAGAAATTCCTTTTCATGTCCTTTTCCTGAAAATCCCTGACAATACATCTCTTGATTTTAACAGGCTCATGAGCGAACAGTGTCGTATGTTCATTGATACTATCCATTCGAAAAAGACTGACTAAGGAGAAGATCGCTGCATGGGCATAGATAAGAATTCAAAAGCCCAAGGATGCCTGCTGGGGCAGCTTGCCGGTGATGCGCTGGGAAGTCTGGTTGAGTTTCAGTCCCCGGATGAGATCCGGCGCGGCTACCCTGATGGTGTCCGGGAGCTGGCGGATGGCGGCACATGGAATACCATTGCCGGTCAGCCGACGGATGATTCGGAGATGGCCCTGCTTCTTGCCCGGATGCTGGTGAAAACCGGTTTGTACGATCCGGAGGCGGCCGTAAGGAATATCAATACTGGCTGAGTTCCGATCCGTTTGATTGCGGCATGACCATTTCGGCCGGGCTTCGAGGGAATCCAAATCCCGACAGTCAGGCCAACGCGCTGTTTGTCATGGACATTGCCCACGCCATTCAGTCCGGCTGCGACGGCAAAGAGCTAGCACATCCGGCGTGGGCAGCAGGCATGGCCGTTGAACCAGCTTTGCTGGATACCATTGACAAGGCCGCCGATGCACTGCCAGCGGACTATGTCCACCAGCAGGGATGTGGGTCTTGATCGCTTTTCTGAATGCCTTGTATCATCTGCTTATGAATGAGATGAGCAGCAGACAGTTAGCGCAAACATGGCCATTTAAGCTTTACAAGGCATTTGAGAGTGAGCTACGGAATGCTGCTGCAAAATGGTTTTCCAAAAAGGGATTGGCCACGCGTGCAAGAATGTCTTATTGTCTCAAATCTTTTCGTATGTGGGGGCAAAATATCATTTGCACTGACGTGGCCGAGTATATCAGACAGGAGCATAAACGGAATTTAGGGAAGGATTCTTTCCCGCTTAACAAATACCTTCACCATGGTTTGAGCAGTCAGGCAATGCTTTTCAATCTTGTGGGGCCATTAGTTGTCAAAAAAAAACCTTGAGCCCTTGTGTGCAATTTTCGAGGAGGCAGGAATACCTTGGCCAACCGGAGAAATCACCGCTGAGTTTGAATATGACGACCGGGCGGTATTTAACACATCAATTGACCTGGCCATATCTGGTGGAAAAACCGGCAGAATCTTCATTGAGGCAAAACTCGCGGAGAAGAAGTTTGGCGGCTGTTCTGTTTTTTCTCGCGGTGATTGTGATGGAAGGAATCCTGTTTTGTATGGACTTGAAGGCTGTTTCCTTCACCACATTGGACGGAAATACTGGGAACGAATGAACGAGTTCGGCTTTGGAGAGACTGCATTCGGATCAGGTTCCATCTGCCCGTTTACAAGCTACTACCAGTTCTTCAGGGAGATGCTGTTTGCTCTCAAAAAGGATGGATATTTCGTGCTCCTGCACGATGAAAGAAACCCCGCCTTCCTGAAGGTTTCAACCGGCGGAAAAGAGTCTGGCTTGTGGCCCTTCCTCATGGAATCTGTACCAGCAGAATATGCCAATAGAATTGGGAGAGTTACCATTCAACAGCTTGCCAGCGCGATTGATGAATCTGGCCGCCACCACGACTGGATCGATGAGTTTAAGCAGAAATATGGAATCGAATGAACAAAGGTTAAACAGTTCAGACATGAGTTGTAAAACACATTGCCGGGTATTCAAGCGGGAATCGAACCCACGTCCGTTCTCTGTTTCGGGAAAATGTAGAGAATCAAATTTCTCTCTGGTGTCCGGCAGTCTGAAAGGATTGGATATTGCATAGTATACTGAATAAACAGGTGTTATGGATGTTTTGCGATTTGAAGAACGAGTTGGCATTAACTGGGCTTGATGTCTTATCAAATCCTGAAGACTGCTATTACAAAGACATGCCTCCACTTCTTGTTCGTCGACTGAAAAAAAGGCTATGATATTTTTGAGAATTGATTCTGCTTTGGGGAGACAGGCTAAGTTTGGCATATTTGAGCGATTGAATTCTGGATCGGTCAAACTGGAACTGCAGGAACTTAGGAATTGCGTTCAAAGGCGGCATATAACGAATTGATGAAGGAATTGGCAACAAACCAAGTTCTCAGAGGGTTATATTACCGAAAAGGACCCGAAATTAAATCATAGAGTCAAAACAATGCAAGATATTGAGATAATTGTTAGATTTTTGCCTTAATCAATGAGGATTTCAAGAAGTCTCAAGAACATAACGTGACTTCAAACGCTTCCTGGATGATGCCGTTGAAAAGGGAAAGCGAAGAATTGTAACCAGCGAAGGAGTTTGCTTGGCCCTGTTAGAAATGCCTTCTTACGGTGATAATGCTTTCGGTTTCTCCAAAAAGCAATATATTTCATCAAAGCCATTGAATAAAGAAAATTCCTCCCAGTTTGCTAATATTGTCAACAAAACTACTAACGGAACCTTCAATTCTATTAATCCAAAAACCTCGTGTTTTTTTTCATCATCACTCTTCTGATAACAGCGGTCTACCAGGTTGCCTGGGGGATATCTTCGACCAATCCCAATCATGTGCATGTGGATCACCAGCACCATGCTCATGTCCAAAATCACAATCCGTTTTCGTTTTCCATGAAGAGATGTAGAGAGTAAGAGCGACTTCGCCATAAGAAGATCCAATGCCCTGCGTATAAAATCCTTCAAACTGACAATCCTCCCATCAACGCTCGAAAACCTTTGCAAATGGCGCGTGCTCTGTTTGGGACCGATTTCAGAAAGGGCAAAGGAACGGGCCTGGAGGCTATTGCTCAAGGTAAGAACTCCGATACATAGTCTCTGCATTCCTCATGAGGATGAGAAAGAGGCAATTTCTTGGGTACAAAAACGGTCGCAATTAAGACAAACTGCTTGAACTCATCTTACCAGTGTATAATGGAGAAACTATGATGAGTAGCTTCTATTTTATCTTAGCTGTAGCACTGACAGTCTCTCTGTTGACGGACAGCTCTAAATCCAAAGATGCAGGTTCTGTTATTGCGGGAAACAAAGATTGGCAGTCCATTGCCATGACTTCTGACGGGCCCAGGCTGATTGCCTTGAGTTGAAATACAGCCTGCCGAAAATGGGGTTGTCCAGGTAAGTCCATTCTTGTATTCGGTTCCATGGATTAAGTACATTCCCGAATTTATTTCTCCTCTTGTACCTTTGGGAATATTCGGATCTTTGGTCTGGAGTTGTGCAACATTATGAAAACTCCATGAATCATAACTACCCTCCGAATTGAGATCTAGATTTTCTGTTG